>Ga0256843_1000673_pt1 | contig 28675 bp, 28 predicted proteins | sample AlvinellametaG_FD_191572 | JGI IMG/M metagenome (GOLD analysis project Ga0256843, IMG submission 191572) | Pompeii worm associated microbial communities from hydrothermal vent at the East Pacific Rise, Pacific Ocean - Alvinella | ecosystem: Host-associated > Annelida > Integument > Unclassified ... | reverse complement strand
TCTCTCCCAGCGCATAACGCAGCATCATACTGGCACTTGAAATGGTTGCAAGCGGATTGGCGATCCCCTGCCCTGCAATATCGGGAGCGGAACCGTGGATCGGCTCAAAAAGACCTACACCTTTTCCGGTACTTGCACTTGGAAGCAGTCCAATGGAACCTGACAGCATGGACGCTGCATCTGAGAGAATGTCACCAAAGATATTTCCTGTCAGAATGACATCAAACTGTTTGGGGTCGCGGATGAGCTGCATTGCCGCATTGTCCACATACATATGTGAAAGTTCCACCTCAGGATACTCTTTGGCAACCTCTTCAACGATCTCTCTCCAGAACTGGCTGACTTCCAGTACATTGGCCTTGTCTACAGAACAGATACGCTTCTCACGCTGCATGGCAATATCGAATGCCACAACGGCAATACGTTTAACCTCTTCACGGGTATAGACCATGGTATTGAATGCATTGTCTTCATGCAGTTCTCTTGGCTGACCAAAATAGATACCACCTGTCAGTTCACGCACGACCATAATGTCTACGCCCTGGATCACTTCCGCTTTCAGGCTTGAAGCATTGACCAGTTCGTCATAGACCATAGCCGGTCTGAGATTGGCAAATGTTCCCATCTCTTTTCTGAGCCCCAAAAGTCCCGTCTCCGGTCTGAGATGACGCTCAAGGGTATCCCACTTTGGTCCGCCGATGGCACCGAAAAGTACGGCATCACATTTTTTGACACCCTGAATGGTCTCTTCGGGAAGCGGTACGCCCGTCTCATCTATGGCAGCACCGCCAAGCAGCATCTCTTCGTATTTAAGGTTAAATCCCTGTGTGACAGAGACCGAATCCAGTACTTTGATTGCTTCATCTACGATCTCGGGACCGATCCCGTCACCCTTGATGACACCTATTCTGTATGTTTTCATTGTTTCGCTCCTGCTGCTATCTCTTTTTTGGCAAATTCTATCAAGCCGCCTGTATTGACAAGTTCCTGCATAAACTCGGGGATCGGTGTAAATTTGTACGTCTTTGCCTGTGTTACATTGATGATCTCACCGGCATCCATATCGACCCTGACCGTATCGCCTTCATTGATCTCGTCTGCTTCGGGAAGTTCAAAGATCGGCAGTCCCATGTTAAAGGCATTTCTGTAGAAAATACGCGCAAATGTCGGTGCGATGATCGCATTGATCCCTGCTGCTTTAAGCGCAATAGGCGCATGCTCACGACTCGAACCGCAACCGAAATTCTCACCTGCGACAATGATATCGCCTTCATTCATTTTGGCTACGAACTCAGGGTCCGCATCTTCCATAACATGTTTGGCCAGTTCCGAAGGCTCACTTGTATTTAAATATCTTGCTGCGATGATCAGATCTGTATCGATGTTGTCACCAAATTTCCAAACTTTACCTTGCAAAGTTCATCCTTTATTCGGAAATAGTATTCCGTAAAAATTTTCGCGATTATAGCCTAAAAATTGAAATTTAACAAATCTTGTAGACAAAATGAAGCAATTTTCGGTATAATCCACCTTAATTAATTTTTAAACTTCATTATCTACAACACCAAGGACACAAATGGCAGCTAAAGACAGTATGAAACAGATAGAAGAGTTATTCAAGTCGAAAAAGAAGGGCGATGTCGTCACTTTTGAGAATATTGCCAAAGAGTTCGGCAAACAGGTCACTGCTGCCCAGGCGAAAAAGATCCATAAACTTTCAGAAGACACCAAAGTTGATATTATTTCAGCATCCGAGTATGCCAAATTTTTAATTGACAAAGAGAAAAAACGAAGAGCAGAAGCGCGTAAAAAAGGTTCTACCGGCGAAGGTGAAGATGAGTTTGACCTGCATAAAGAGAAAGAACTTCTCGAATGGAGCCGCTCCGACTCTCCTGTCAGAATGTATCTGCGTGAAATGGGAAAGATCCCCCTTCTGACAAAAGAAGAAGAGGTCGATCTCTCCAAGCGTATTGAAGAGGGTGAAGACATTATCATCGATGCGATCTGTTCCGTTCCCTACCTTATCGGATATATCCTCAATTACAAAGAGCCTCTTCTCAACCGTGAAAGACGTGTCAAAGAACTCTTTAAAAGTTTTGAAGATGACAAAAGTGACAGTGACGATACGGCAGAAAGCGATACGGCAGAAGGAGAAGCAGCACCCAAAAACGATAAAAGGGTCAAACAGGTTGTAGAGAGTTTTAAAAAACTTGAAAAAGCCAAAAAAGAGTGGATGAAGGCACGGGAAGACCTTGAATCTTTTCTTGAAAAAGAGACTGACCCGGTCAAGATCATTCATGAAAGACTCAAGATCGCCTTTAAAAAAGAGCAGCTTAAAGCTGCCCTGCTTGACCTCGGACCGACATCCAAACTCATTAACGAGCTGGTAAAAGCCATGGAGACAGCACTCAGAAGCGATGACAGTTTTGAAAAAGAGCTCAAACGTCTTGAATACAAACTGCCTCTTTTTAACGACACGCTCAGAGAGAACCACAAGAAAATACTTGACAATATCATCAACATGGATAAAGATGACATCATCGATGCCGTTCCTGAAACCACGATGGTCAGTACCTATGTGGAGATCAAAAAACTCTTCGAGACCAGAGAAGCCAGCAAGGGCGGTTTTGATCTCTCAGAAGAGAAACTCCAGGCGATCCTTGAGCAGATCCGTCAGGGTAAGGCAAAGAGTGAAGTGGCCAAGACACGTATGGCAAAGTCCAACCTCAGACTGGTCGTCTCTATTGCAAAGCGTTACACCAACCGTGGTCTTCCCTTCCTTGATCTTATTCAGGAGGGAAATATCGGCCTGATGAAAGCCGTTGACAAATTTGAATATGAAAAAGGGTACAAGTTCTCTACCTATGCAACATGGTGGATCAGACAGGCGATCAGCCGTGCGATTGCAGACCAGGCAAGAACCATCCGTATCCCGATACATATGATCGAAACGATCAACCGTATCAACAAGATCATTCGAAAGTATCTTCAGGAGACAGGTAAAGAGCCCGATCTTGAAACCATTGCCAAAGAGGTCGGCCTGACAGTAGACAAAGTCAAAAATGTTATCAAGATCACTAAAGAGCCTGTCTCTCTTGAAACACCCGTCGGTGATGAAGATGACGGAAGATTTGGTGACTTCATTGAAGACAAGACCACCCTTTCACCAACCGATGTGGTTCTTAAAGATGACCTCAACAACCAGATAGACGAAGTCCTCGACCAGCTCAATGAGCGAGAAAAGGCCGTTATCCGTATGCGTTTCGGTCTGCTGGAAGATGAGAGTGACAGAACCCTAGAAGAGATAGGGAAAGAACTCAATGTTACCCGTGAACGGGTCAGACAGATTGAGTCTTCCGCCATCAAAAAGCTGAAACACCCAAAAGTGGGCAGAAAGCTGAAGAACTATATTGAAGAGTAATATTTCATTCTCCAGATAGCACACATATCGTCATCCTCGTACTTGATACGAGGATCCACTAATGGCGGTATGTTACTCACAATTCAAGATCCTCAGTCAAGCTGAGGATGACACGATTAGACCTTTCAAAGGACAGCCTGTGAATCAACCCACTTTTTTCACCCTTATTATCGGAACCGAAATTCTCAATCGCAGACGGGAAGACAAACATTTTGATTTTGTTACCAGAACATTGCTGCAAAAAGGTGCAAAACTTTCCGGCTCTTTCATCATTGAGGATGATCCCGCACTGATTGTTCAAACCATCAGGTTCATTGCTTCACAGCCAAACCCCATACTCTTCTCTTTTGGAGGCATCGGGTCCACTCCCGATGACCATACCCGAAAATGTGCCGCCATTGCACTCAAAGACGGTATTCTCAGGGTACAGGCAGAAGCAAAAAAGATTATTGAAGAGAAACTTGGAGAGGCAGCCTACCCACATCCCATTAAAATGGCAGAACTGCCAAAAGGGGCAAAACTGCTTGACAATCCGGTAAACAAAATGCCTGCTTTTTCACTTGACGAGCGTTATTTTTTCATGCCGGGCTTTCCTGAAATGAGCCACCCGATGGTAGAAAAGATCGTAGAAAAACTGCTGCCGGAAAGCACACCCTGCTACCGCTATACGCTCACTGCCCTTTGCAAAGAGAACGAACTCATAGAAGTGATGGAAAAAATGCCTAAAGAGGTGGAGTTCTCTTCTCTCCCGAAACTCTATTCTGACGGGTGGAGAGTTTCTATCTCCGTAGCTTCACACGATAAGCAAAAAGCAAAAGAGGCTTTTCAAATGTATAGAGACCTGCTTGAACAAAAACAGATCAACTATGGTCTCAATGATGAATAGGTCCCATGTTGCGCTGAACTTATCCCGTATCATTTTGAATACCCGCTTAGAAAATACCCTTGGGATACACATTCAGAGTGACGGAGTATGACTTACAGAGAAACCCTTAAACACCCTGTCGTTGCCAGACTCTCACTCATTCAGATGATCTCCTATTTTGGAACCTGGTTTTCTCAGGTTGCCATCTTCTCCATGATCGTCTCTTTCGGTGCCGATGAAATTACTATTGCCCTGACTGCTGCCATGGCAATGCTGCCTGCTGTCATATTGGCTCCGCTTATCGGAATTGTTATAGACCGTATCGACTTTAAAAAACTGATGCTTGCACTGCTTTTTATCGAGATCTGTGCCACTATTGGATTTATCTTCATCAATTCACTGGAATCTATCTGGATTTTAATGCTGCTTATTTTTATACGTTCCGCTGCCGCATCTATGCTCTTTTCTGCCGAAATGGCACTTTTTCCAAAACTCATTAAAGGAGAGATGCTTAAAAATACCAATGAAATACACTCTATTATCTGGTCGTTTACCTATGCTGCCGGCATGGCTGTGGGAGGCATAGTGACCTACTATATCGGTTTTGATACTGCCTTTATGATAGATGCACTTTTGTATACGACTGCCCTGCTTCTGCTTTTGGGACTCAGACTCAACCTGGAAAAGAGTCTTCATATCGGTTCAAACCTGAAGATGCTTAAAGAGGGATTTTTCTATCTCAGATCCAATAGGAAACTGTTACATCTCATTTTATTGCATGCAGCCATAGGACTGACCAGTTTTGATGCACTCATTACCCTGTTGGCAGACCATCGCTACAAAGAGCTTATTGCCGTACCTCTGGCTATAGGGCTGATGAATGCTACCAGAGCATTGGGCTTGATGATAGGTCCTTTTCTCATAGGAAAGATCATTTCAAAAGAGAATTTGCACTGGTTTTTCATCTTTCAAGGCTCTGCCATCCTGCTCTGGTCACTCTTTGAATACAGTTTCTACCTGGCGCTCATCTCACTGTTTGTAACAGGCTTTTTCATTACGACACTCTGGTCGTACACCTATTTGCTTATACAGGAAGAGACAGAGAAACAGTACATGGGAAGGGTCATCGGCTATAACGATATGTTCTTTATGCTCTCCAATGTCATTACCGCCCTTTTTATAGGCTATGCAGCAAAAAAGGGCTTTTCTCTTGAAAGTGTCACTGCTGTTTTGGGCACAGGATTCCTCTTGTTTGCACTTTATTATCTCTGGTTCAAAAAAAAATATCTATAGATTCTTTTCTATCAGAGAAAGTACTTTCTGTATTTCAGAGGGTGAGAGTTTTCCAAATTTCTTATAGATAAGTTTTCCACTTTTATCAAACACAAGAATATCGGAATTGTCATCGGCAAGCTGCCATTTTTTAACCAGTACTTTCTTCTTGTCTTTTACATAGATCGTATGGGGAAACTCTTTTTGTTTTGCTTTGAGCTTGGATTCCAGAATCGCATTGGGCAACCATGATGCAGCCAGATTTATCATTGCTACAGAAGCATATTTACTTCTGTCAAAATGACGTTTTTTAAGTGCCTGCGTAAGCGGTTCATTCAGTTTTCTTTCATCAGGGTCTACATAAAACATAATATGGACCTTCCCCTTTAACATGGAAGAGCTCCAGTCTGTACCATCCACTTTACCGCCGTTATTTCCACTCAATACTACACTTGGCGGTACCTGACCGACCTCTATTGCCAGAGCACTCCCCAATACGATTAAAAAACCTAAAACTATTTTCTGCATACCAATCCTTTTATTCAATTTATAGAGATGATCATACCATGATTAGATGAATAATTTATGAATCTTATGCTAGTATGTTCCCAACTTAACCCATATCGGAGAATGTCAAATGGATATTAGAAAGATCGGATACGGAGAGATCCCTGATGCTGTCAAAGCAATCATAGAAGTTCCTCTTAATTCAAACATCAAATATGAAATAGACAAAGAATCAGGAGCAGTCGAAGTAGACAGAATACTCTACTCTTCAATGCATTACCCTGCCAATTACGGCTTTGTCTCCAATACACTTTCCGAAGATGGGGATCCTGCGGATATTCTGGTTATCTGTGACTATCCTCTTCAGGCAGGTGCCTGCATTACATGCAGACTTATCGGCGTACTGTTAACCGAAGATGAAAACGGAGGTGATGAAAAACTCATTGCCGTTCCCATAGAGAAGATAGACCCAACCTATAAAGATATACAGGATATTGACGATCTTCCCAGACACACGCTCCATCGTATCAAAAACTTTTTTGAGACATACAAAATGCTCGAACCGGACAAATGGGTAAAAGTTTCAGGGTTTGAAAACAAAAAGAGTGCTATCGATATTCTGGAAAAGGCAGTCAAAAAAGACAAAGCATAGAAGAAAATACCTCTTCTATACTCCTATATCCGCTTTTCGGTTGTCCAGGTATCTGCTTACGCCCTCTACAATACCCTTGGCAATACGCTTCTGATACTCGGAACTAAAAAGTCTTTTACGCTCTTTGGCATTGGTAATATAGCCAACTTCTACAAGAATGGAAGGTCTGCTGGCACCTACCAGTACATAGAAGGGTGCCGGTTTTACGCCACCGTTTCGCACATTTGAATAGCTTCTTTTAACCTCTTTTATCATACCTCTCTGGACATCCAGTGCCAGTTTGTTAGACTCTACAATCTTGGGACCGTTCAGTACTGAATCAATAATGACATCCTTACTCAGACTGTCTGTCCCCTGCAATACAGAAGCATTTTCCCTCGCTGCAACTTTTTGGGAACGTGCATCCCTCGTTTTTTGCAGATAATAGGTTTCTATCCCCTCCACTGCCTCAAAACGTGATTTGTCAGCAATGGCATTGGCATGAATAGAGATAAAAACCTTTGCATCCATCTTGTCGGCAATACGTGTACGTTCACCCAGTTTGAGAAATTTGTCTTTTCCTCTGGTCAGATAGACTTTGTATCCTTTTCGTCTAAACTCTTTTGCCACTCTCTGCGTAATCTGAAGCACAAGCTCTTTTTCCTGCTTTCCTGCACAGAGTGCACCACAGTCATGTCCTCCATGCCCCGCATCTATGACAACCAGAGAATCTGACCTGTCTGGCCCTCCGCAGCCTGTTAAAACAAGTATAGCGGCCAAGGCTGTTAAAAAATATTTGATATCGTGCATTTTATATTCCTTTATATTCTAATCTAGTCAATGTCAAGCTCTTTTCGTCTGTTATTAAGATAACGGTCTATCCCCTCAGCAATGCCTTTGGCTATGAGTTCCTGATATTTGGATGTAAACAGCCTTTTTCGCTCTTTTGGATGTGAAATATAGCCTACTTCCACCAGTATGGAAGGTCTGCTGGCACCCACAAGCACCCAGAAAGGTGCATGTCTTACACCGCCATCTCTTACACCCCGGTAATAGAGATGCAAATTGGTCATAATACGTCTTTGAACATCTATAGCCAACTTGTTGGATTGTACAATTTTAGGGCCGTTCAGTACCGAATCGACAATCACCTGTTTACTGAGCCTGTTACCCGCCCCTTTGAGTACAGCCTTGTTTTCACGCGCGGCAATACGCTGAGATTTGGCATCTCTGGTATTTTGCAAAAAGAAAGTTTCTACCCCTTGTACTTTATGTCTTTTTCTTTTGGGTACCGAGTTCGCATGAATCGAGACAAATACTTTGGCATCTTTTTTATCGGCAATACGTGTTCTCTGTGGAAGTTTTAAAAAACGGTCATCCCATCGTGTCATTGAAACCAAATAGCCCTTTTTTTTCAACTGTTTTGCCAGACGTTTGGCAATTTGAAGTACCAGATCTTTCTCTTTTTTTCCTCCGACAAAGGCACCGGTATCATGTCCTCCATGCCCGGCATCTATGACAATACGCTCTCTTGGATGTGTTTTTACAGACTTTTTTGCCCTGTGTCTGACATGTTTAGAAGCAGATACCGTTTTACCGGAAGTATCTTTAATATATTGGGCTATCTTCTTTTGTACCTTTTTCTGATTTTTTCTTTGTGATACTGTTTTTACATTAAATTTTGGTAAAGGTATATTATAACTCTTAAAAGAGAAAAGCGGTTGATAGGCATTGCAAATATACTTTTTTCCCGTCTCAACCACAATACGCACGGTATTTTTCTGATATTGTGAAATTCTGATTGCATTACACTGTTTTGTTTTGAGAGAATGCCCTACTTTAGTACTTGAAAGCCGTACTCCATGAAGATCAAATACTTCACGATAGGGATGATTCAGTGTAAAATGTCTGATAGACTTTTTATTATATGCTTTATTGAAAAGAAGATGCAACTCTCCTTTTTGCAATTGGGCCCTCTGTAACACCGTTACAGAAGAAAAAAGCCAAACAGGGATAAAGAAGAGAAGAAAAAGAAGCCCAAAGCGTCTCACTCTATTTTTCTTCACCGTTCATCAATTTGTCCATCAGTTCTTTCACCGTAATGATTTCATTCAGTCGGTAACCGTTTGCTCCGGTAAAGAAAAGCCCTGTCTCGGCAATACCGTCATAGGCATCGGAAAGCCTGTCAGCAATACAGTAGCCGACTACTTTTGCTTCTTCCCCACGGTTACAGGGCGTTACACAGTTGGAGATACAGGCGATCTTTGGAGCCGTACCTTCTTCAATACGTTTATGCAGTTCAGACTTCACACCACGCGCAGGATAACCCACCGGCGATTTGAAAAGTTTGATATCCTCCTCTTTGGCATTGATGATCATTTTTTTCATTACCTCGGAAGCATCACATTCAACAGTCCCGATAAAGCGTGTTCCCAACTGTACTGCACTGGCACCAAGCTCCATCATTTTGACAATATCGTCATGGTCCCAGATACCGCCGGCGGCAATTACAGGAATATCTCCCCATGCTTTTGCCTCTTCTACTACCGGAGGCAAAATTGCTTCCAGCTGGTTTTCAGGAAGAAAACATTCATCATATTTAAAGCCCTGGTGTCCTCCGCTAAGCGGTCCTTCCACAACAACCGCATCGGGCAGTCTGTTATGTGTTTTCTTCCAGCGTCTACAGAGAATACGCAGTGCTTTGGCTGTAGAGACTATCGGTACAAGGGCTACATCCGGGTAGTCTTTGGCTGCTTCAGGCATGGTCAGAGGCAGTCCTGCACCCGTAATAATAATATCTGCTCCGGCTTTACAGGCATCTTTGACTACCCTGTCATAGTCACTCTGGGCATAAAGAATATTGGCTGCCAAAGGAACATTTCCGCAGATTTCTCTGGCATTTTCAAAAATATGTTTGAGTGCATTGAAGGAATAGAAGTTGGTCGCTTCAAGCGGACGGTGCTCTTTTCCTACCATCTCTTTGCTGTCAAGATATTTTCTGTTTTTATAGACTCCTGTACCTACGGCAGAGACAACCCCCAGCCCACCTTCTTTGGAAACCGTACCTGCAAGCTGATCCCAAGAGATACCAACTCCCATTCCGCCCTGAATGATCGGTTTCTCAATTGTATATTTTCCAATTTTCAACGGTTTAAATGTCATGCTCCCACCTTCACTTTTGCAAATTTTCTTTTTCCGACCTGAAGCGTATACTCTCCGGCTTCCAGATTCATTTTCTCATCAGAGATCTTTTCCTGATCTATTCTGACCGCTCCCTGTTTAATGTCACGTCTTGCCTGTGACGTAGAAGGCTCCAATCCTGCATCTACCAGGGCTTTACAGATCCAGATATCTGCTTCTACTTCTATTTCTTTCATATCTGAAGGAAGCTGATTGGCTTTAAAAACGTTATCAAACTCTTCTTTGGCTAGTGTAGCCAACTCTTCATTATAAAATCTTGTAACCAGTTCAAGGGCAAGATTTTCTTTGACTTTTTTAGGGTGAAGTGTTCCCTTCTTCACATCTTCCTTCATGACAGCGATCTCTTCAAGTGATTTCTCACTCAAAAGCTCATAGTAACGCCACATCAGTTCATCTGAAATGGAAAGTGTTTTGGCATAAATGTCTTTGGGTTCTTCCGTAATTCCGATATAGTTGTTCAAAGACTTACTCATTTTCTGAACACCGTCAAGCCCTTCCAGAATAGGCATCATCAGTACTGCCTGTTCCTTACCCGTACCGTAGGCGCGCTGAAGATGTCTTCCCATAAGCAGATTGAATTTCTGGTCTGTTCCACCAATCTCAATATCTGACTGCAACTCTACTGAATCATATCCCTGAAGCAGAGGATAGATAAATTCGGAGATGGAGATACTCTGACCCGCTTTATAGCGTTTTTCAAAGTCATCACGCTCCAGCATACGTGCTACGTTGAATGTCGTTGTCAATGCAACCATCCCTGCTGCACCCAATGCTTCAAGCCAGCTTGAGTTGAAAACCACTTCGGTTTTGCTCTCATCGAGAATATTAAACACTTGATCCTGATAGGTTTGGGCATTGGCCAGTATGGTTTCCCGGTCAAGTACTTTACGTGTTTCACTCTTTCCTGTCGGATCACCGATCGTTGCTGTAAAATCACCGATCAGCAGTTGAATACGTCCACCATGATTTTGAAAAGCTCTCAGTTTCTGAAGCAGTACGGTATGTCCCAGGTGCAGATCTGCACCGGTAGGGTCAAATCCTGCCTTGACTGTATAGGTAGTACCGTCCTCATAGTATTTCGAGACCAGTTTTTCAATTCTCTCCATATCGATGACTTCTGCCGTACCTCTGCTTATCTCTTCCAGTGCCTGTGCTACCATTTTTTTCCTTCTTTGTTATTACTTATTTGTTATATGCATCATCCAGACTGATAATATCTATGAGTTTGAAACGCTGTGACAGCATCTCTTCAAGAACAGACTTTTTGCTTTCGCTGCTCTCTACTTCCAACTGGCAGTACTCTGCACTCTCAGAACTCTGTATCCCCAACTCGATACTGATAACATTCAAGTCAAGCTGTGTAAGCTTCATCAGCATATCCGCCAAAACACCTTTGTGATTTTGCAGACTGATGATCAGCCTGTAGCGGGACATTTTTGAAGCACGCCAGTTGACATGCACCATGGCTTCACCCGCCTTGATCTTTTCATAGGCATGCTTGCATAATTTATGGTGTATAATAGCCTTACTGTCCTTATAAAATGCAACAATCTGGTCTCCAACCTTGGGATGACAGCAGTAATCGAACTCCACACCGTCAAGAGGCTTGTTGGTATAGAAACGGAAATGTTCTATCTCTTTTAGTTTCGGCTTTTTGTAGCCCCGTTTCAACAGTTCCCAGAAACGTACCTCTTTTTCACCCATATACTCTGCTACTTTGTGGATGACATCTTTATAGTAAGAGAGATGTGAAGGCAGTTTATGAATTGAATCCTGTAGGTTCATTCTCTGAATAAGCAGTTTTATTTTATCGGGATGGCGTGAGAAGAGTGTTCCCAGAATATTATAGGCACTAAGCGTATCGGTCTCTTTGATCCTTGCACGACAGTGACTGCGTATTCCGTCCTTGGCTTTGGAAGTTTTTACCGTATCGAGCCAGGAGCAGTGCAGATGGGGTTCATTGTCTTTGACTATTTTGACAATATCACCGTTTTTCAGTACGGTCAAAAGTGAAGATTTGTGTTTGTTTACCAGAGCAGCCGTAGCATTGGCACCGACTTCCGAATGTATGGCATAGGCAAAATCAAGTGCCACAGACCCTTTTGGCAGGGTAAAATAGTCTCCTTTGGGAGAAAATACCGTAATGTCTTCAGAGAAAAGATCCGACTTGGCCAGTTCGTAAAACTCTTCGACCGATTCATTCTGGTAATGCAGACTCTCAAGCCATTCCAGGTTGACACTGTTACCGCCGTCTTTGTATTTCCAGTGTGCCGCAACACCATACTCTGCAAGTCTGTGCATCTCTTCAGTACGGATCTGTGCTTCGACAATCCCCTCTTCATCAAAAAGTGTGGTATGAATGGTTTTATAACCGTTCTCTTTGGGTACGGCAATATAATCCTTGAAGCGGGAAATAAGCGGAGTAAAATTCAAGTGCATCAAGCCCAGTACCCGGTAACACGCTATGGGTTCTTTTACAATGATCCGAATGGCAAGAAGGTCAAGTACTTCATCAATACTCACCCCTTTTCGATGCATTTTCAAATAGATGGAGTAGTAATGTTTGACCCTGCCGATAATTTCAAAATCTTTATCGAGAAAACCGTCTTTATGCATGGTGTCTTTGACATTGCGAATAAATGCATTCAGTTTAAACTGCAAATTCTGGGAATTTGTTTTAATGTAAGTATCAATTTTTTTGTAATCTTCAGGATAGATATAGAAAAAACTCAAATCTTCAAGATTGTTCTTTAAACGGGAAATACCCAGTCTGTGGGCGATAGGTGCATAAACCACCAGTGTCTCTTCTGCAATACGCTTCTGTTTTTGAGGAGAAAGGGCATCAAGCGTAAGCATATTGTGCAGTCTGTCACACAGTTTGATCACCAGTACCCGTATATCTTTAATCGAAGCTATCAGCATTTTTCTGAATGTCAATGCCGAGTTGATCAGGCGTTCATCCGAACCGAAAGGTATCAGCTCTTCATCACGAATTTCAACGATCTTTGTCAACCCTTCTACAAGGTGTGCGACATCTTCACCGAACTCTTCTCTGAGATCTTCTATTTCATAGGGGGTATCTTCTACAACATCATGCAGCAGAGCTGCCTGTACCATTGTCTCGTCATTGGAAAAAGCAGCTGTAATTGCCGCTACAAGTATGGGATGGACAATGTACGGTTCTCCGCTTTTACGTGTTTGCCCTTCATGGGCTTTCATGGCAAATTCAAGTGCGGTACGTGTAGAAGGAAGGGGCTGGGGAGTTTGCTCCCACAGAAGGGCTTTTGCCTCTTCTACGGTATGTATATCTTTAGCTTTCGATAAAAAAGCGTCCAAGGGGTTTTAGCCTTCCAGACTTACAGTAATCTTGCCTTCAGCGATTTCACGAAGTGCGATATCCGTATATTTCATATTGCTTGTATCAATATCAAGCAATACTTCTGCGCCGTTGGCAATTTTTTCTGCTCTTTTACCTACAGCGTTTGCCAGAAGATATTTGTCAAAATTTACTTTTTCAAGTGCTTTTGCAGTCAGTTGTTCTGTTCTCATAATTTTCCTTTTTTTCAAAAATAGATAATTTAACTTTTAGCTATGCGACCGGTCGCACAAGCCAACGGCTGAAGTTAACACAGCGTCAGCAATTATTTCACAATAGAGCAGAGGCTCATATTTCCCTGCATAATGGCAAGGAGATTTCCCTCTTCAAACATATTGCACACGACAATAGGAAGGCTGTTCTCTCTGGCCAGTGCGATAGAGGTATCATCCATTACTTTGATCTCTTTTGTCAAAGCCTGTTCATAACTCAAAGTATCAAGCTTGACAGCATCATCAAACCTGTTCGGATCTTTGTCATACACACCGTCTACTTTTGTCGCTTTAATCAGAAGCTCCGCTTCAATCTCTGACGCTCTCAGGGTTGCAGCGGTATCTGTTGTAAAATACGGATTCCCCGTACCGCCGGCAAAAACAACGACACGTCCTTTTTCAAGATGTCTTCTGGCACGTCTAATAATAAATGCTTCACCGATCTCATGCATATCGATAGCAGACTGTAATCTTGCATCAAGCCCAATGTGCTCCAATGCCTCCTGAATGGCCACACCGTTTATGACGGTAGCGAGCATCCCCATATAGTCACCGGATGTTCTTTTGATGATCCCGTCAGCCGCAGCTGATACACCGCGAATAATATTCCCTCCGCCTACCACAATGGCAACTTCAACACCGGCATCTACCAGTGTTTTTATCTCATTTGCAATAAATTTAAGGATTTTGGTATCAATACCATACCCCTCTTTGCCTGCCAACGCTTCACCGGAAAATTTTACCAATACTCTTTTTGTCACAGAAACACCTCTCATATAATTTCGCGATTATATCCAAAAGAGGTTTAGGAGGGGGTTAAGTGCCCTTTTATGGTGATTAAAGCCGAATCAATTTAAGCGGATTGATATGTTTGGAATTTTTAGTTGCTTCAAACATTAGCTTTTTATTGACTTTTCCTATTACATATCCCTTTTTTATCTTTCGTCCCACTTTGATATTAGGTGCAATTTTGGAAAGTCCTGCATAAACCGTATGCATTTTCCCGCTGTGTGCAACAACAACAACTTTTCCGAGCATACTGCTTTTACCTGCGAAAACAACTTTTCCATTCAGTACATTCTGTACTTTGGCAGGAGAAGAAGGTGCTTTTAAAGTGATCGATTCATTAAATATTTTAATTTTGTAGATCGGATCGATATAGGTTCCGAATTTTTTAACAAGACGCGCACCCCTGATAGGTGATATAGTTTTGCCTCCTCGATAACGGGCCACTTTTTCTTTTTGATAAGAAGAGTTTATCTGACGTACTCGTTCACTCTGTTTTTTGGATTTAAGCTCGACTGCTTTAATCTCTTTGGCTGCTTTACTCGCTGCCAGACGTGCTTGTTTTTTTGCCTCTTCGGTCTTGGCTTTTTTCAAGGCTTCTTTGGCTTTTCGTGCTTTGGCACGGGCTAATTCTTTTTCTCTTCGTATACGCCTTTTTCGCTCTTTCTCAAGACGCAATGCCTTTTTTCTGGCTTCGGCACGTTTACGTGCCTCTTCCACCTCTTTTTTATGTAAAATATTCAGTTTGGCCAGAGTTGCTCTCAGATCATTCTGCCTGTCTTCAATTTTTGCCAGTTTGGCATTATACTTCTCTTCATCTATTGCCAATTTTTTCAGAAGGTGCTCTTTGTCCGCTTTTTTCTGAGCATAGGATTCACGCTGTTTGATAATACGTTGTATCTCTTTTTGTGTTTTATTTTGAAGTGCCAATTTTTCTTCTTTACGTTTCCGTAATACTGAAATCTCTTTTTTTAGTGTACTAAGTTCTCTGGTATTGAACTGTTTATATGCTTTGTATATTTCTCTAGACATAATAGAATCTCGGGTAGGTTCATGTTCAGCCTGCTTCATAGCAAAGACCACAGAAAATTGTTCAGAAAGCAGAGAGATGAACTTTTTTTCTTTCTCTTTTAAAAGTTTAGCAGTTTTTTCCAGTTCGTTTTTGGAAGCAAGAAGCTCTTTTTTTAAAAGTGTATAACGTGCTTCATTTTGTGTTTGCTTTGACTCAAGTATTTCAATTTTTTTACTTAGATCAGCAATCTCCTTCTCTGCTTTTTTAATATCTTTGGCTATTTTATTAAGTTGTCTGCTGGTCTTTTTTTTATCTTTATTGACTGAACTCAAATTTTTTTTAGATACTTTTATTTTTGTCGTTGTAGAAGCACTAAAAAGCAACACTGAACAAAGAAGAAAAAAAAGAAATAATCGTTTCACTCTTCAACTCCGCTGCTTGAAAACACCACACTGTATACCGCAATGATCACAATTACCAGGGCAGATCCCAGTAAAATACCGATATCACTCATTCTAAAAAGATTTTCCTGATTTTTCATCATGATATCTATCCCGCTCTTGGCAGCCCATTCAAATTTGATATAGAGAAAAATAAGCGAGGTAATCATCGTAGCGACAATAGCATCTGCAATGGCTACTTTAAACAGTACACCCGAACGCAGCATCAGAGGAGCACCAAATATCTCCATCACCTGCATACGTCTTTTATGGGCATATTTCCATATCTCCATCTGTTTGATAATCAGAAAAAGACTTACAACCCCCATGAAACCGATAAAAAGCTTTAAAATAAATTTAATAAATGTAAAAAGCCTGTATGCGGAACGATAGCTGTTCCCGAATGTTTCCACCCTTTTTATATTTTTATCTGCTTCAAGGTCTGCTTTGATTTTCATCAGCTCGGAAGTATCGACATACGCATCCAGTCCTACATTGTAAAAATAGGGCAGTGCTTTGAGTATCTGTTTCTCATTGTTTTTACTGATCCCTTTGACGATTTTGGAAACCACATCTTTACGTTTGATCGCTTCGGAATTGTCAATATGGGGATTGAGTGCTTTGAAGTCAGTCACTGTCATAGGTTTTTTGCTTACCACAAACATGGTATAGCCTTCTTTCAGCCCCTTTTCATAGGAGTGCGTTGTACGGTCAAATACCAGATAAAACTCTATTCCCAGTAAAATGGCCATCAGAGGCAGTATGAACATAAGATGGTTTTTAATGAACTTCATAAACACCCTTGCTTTCAATAATAAAATGTCTGTACGGTAACGAAAAAATTGTAGGTATCTTGTGGGTAACAACCAGCACGGTGGTCTCCAGCTGCTGACAGGCATTTTCCATCAAATCCCAGATGACATTGGACGAATAGTCATCCAGGTTACCTGTGGGTTCATCCGCCAGTATGACAACCGGATTTTTAGCCAATGCCCTTGCAACCCCTACTCTCTGCTGTTCACCACCGCTCAGTTCAAGAGGAAATTTGTCGGCATGTTCAGAGAGTTTTACATGCTTGAGCAGTCTTTGTGCCTGCGTATGCTGTACATCTACAGAATAGCCTGCTATCATCAGGGGAAGTACCACATTTTTGGCTACCGTCCACTCATTGACCAGTTTGTAATCCTGAAAAATAATTCCCAGATGTGTACGCAGTTCCTGTAGTTTTCCCGTACTGATATCTGCCAGATCAAGCCCTCCGATAATCAAATTTCCTCCGGTAGGTTTCAGCGCACCGTACAGTGCTTTAAGCAGGGTTGATTTTCCCGAACCGCTCGGACCGGTAATAAAAACAAACTCCCCCTTTTTAATGCTGAAACTGGCATTTTTAATAATCTCTTTTTTTCCATTATCATATGCCAGGGTAAGCCGGGAAGCATTAATGACATTAGACATTGTTTTCCTTTTGTGACAAGAGTGAAACGATTTTTCTGTGTGCCTCGGCATTTACAGTCGTTTTCACGGGCATTGAGGCAAAATATCTGCTCTGCTCTTTTTCAATTAAAATATATTTGTGTTCCGGTCTGTCAAAACTTCCAAAGGCACATTTCAAAAGCAGTGCAGTATTTCCAATCTTGTAGCTGCGTTCAAAATGGACAAAGAAATCTTCACAGACCAAAGCCTCTTTGGGTATGTTCTCTTCCAATCCCTGTGTGTATTTTACATCGTTAAAATTAAACTCTATGGAGAGTGCACGTTCGGGGGATTCCTCATGGCATGTTACATAGACATCATAAATATCTTTCTCCTGTTTACGCCATCTTGCCTCATATTTGCTGGTGACTTCCAGTGCTTCGTTCTTACGTATTTCAAGTCCCGTTTTCGGCACAGAAAAAAATGTTTCAAGTGCATACCAGAAGTAGTTGTCGCTGTCTGTTCTGAGTTCCAGTCTGCCGCCTTTTCCAAGGACACGCATAGACTCTGCCAGAAAACTCCTGGAGATCACACGTCTGTGCGGTTTTTTGTCCCAGGGTACAGGAAAATGCACAAATATCTGCTCACAGCGGTTGGAGGGGAGCATTTCCAGAAAAAGCCGTGCATCATAATTGACTACCCAGATATTCTCCAGCCCCTGAAGCTCTATCTGGCGCAATACCTGCTGTGCAGAAGGGGTATGGATCTCCAAACCAATGAAAAGGGTATCGGGGTTTTGCTGTGCCTGCCAGAGCAGATGCCGTCCCGAACCGAACCCTACCTCAACGGAGAGCTTCTCTTTTGGATACTCGATCGATTCAAAATCTTCTATTTTCTTGAAGTATTCCGAAGCCAAAGGAGCTTTGCTGTTTGAAAGGGCAATATTGGAACTGAGTATCTCCAGTTCAAGCTCTTTTGAGACTTTGTCAAGCGCTTCTTTCAGCAGATTGACTTTCAGGGGTCGTGTCACTTTATCGTATTTGAGCAGTGTCGCTTTGCTGTCAGGTTTGAGCTGAAGCAGGAATTCTTCTCCACCATACGACACAGCGATAATTTCATCTTCTCCCTTCAAAGCCCTGGCTCTGAAAGTCATGAGACTGCTTTTGGCCAGTTTGGCATCAATAATAGAACTGTCGAACGGAGTTACTTTTAAATGGGGCATATACTATCCTACAATGAAATACGTGAAACTTGACTTGGGCGGGATTTAACGCCATGATAACTTTTGGCAACGATACGATAGGCATAGGTATTGCCTCCGTGTACAAGCGTATCGATATATTCTGCCATAAGATGACCTTCAACCTGTGCCATAAACTTCCATTCACCGCCGTTAATGGAACGTTCAATAATATAACTGTCGATCTTCTCACTGCTGTGAGGTCTCCAGAGCAGCTTAATAACATAGGGTGCCACCTTATAGGCTTTTAGAAAAGAGACTGGTTGAAACGTCGGCCGGGTGTGTACTTTTACAATTGAGCCGCGTGCAGACTCTTTCCCCAGGGAGAAGGGAGAGAATTTATAGATATACACCGTATCGGGTTTGACATGCGTATCTACAAAATGTGTCGCATAACGGTTGCCGATGGCACCGATACGTCTGAATCTTCGTTCTTCAGGCTCTCGGGCATCCGGTGATTTTCTGTAAATATTGATACCGTGTATCTTGGTATCGCTGATCCTGTTCCATTCAAAGCCCACGGAGGTCATACCCGGAAGCGTACGTACTTTTCCCAGTGTCGGAAGACTCGGATCTTTACCGTAGACCAACAACCCCTTTATCGCAGAACCGCACCCGCTAAAAGTCAGTAAAGCGAGTACCCAAAGTAAGAGGATCGGTCTTTTCATCTATATCACCTTGATCAAAATATTTGGATAAATACAGTTTCATATCATCAAAAAGAGGAGCGGTAAATTCCATCTTTTCACCGGTAACAGGGTGGATTAAATATAATAAATATGCATGTAGATAAACTCGGGGTATTTTATCTCTTTTGCTCTTAAAGCCATATAAATCATCTCCCAAAATATGTCGCCCCAGGGTGTTAAGATGTACCCGTATCTGATGGGTCCTTCCCGTAAAGAGTTTTGCGGCGATCAGCTCGACATCATGGGCAGAGGTCAGCAGCTTCTTAAAGGCTGTTTTTGCCGGTTTCCCATGCGGTACCACATCCATTTTGAGCCGGTTGTTCGGGTTCCGCCCAATGGGCTTGTCTACCACCACATCCTCTTTTAAAAAATGGTCTATCAGTGCCAGATAGTACCGCCCCATACTCTTGTCCTGTAACTGAAGACTCAGCATTTCATGGACTTTATTGTCTTTGGCTACCACAAGTGCACCGGTCGTTTCTTTATCTATACGATGCACAATACCATGACGCTCTTCTCCAGAGATAGTCGAGAGAGATATCCCTTTCTTTACCAGCCAGTCCACCAAAGTAGGTTCTTTGACTGAAGGGGCAGGATGCACCACCAGTCCGCTTGGCTTGTTCACTACCAGCAGATATTCATCTTCATAGAGTATCTCTACATCAAAATCTATCTCAACCGCTGCCCGCTTCTCTGCCTCTTTGAATTCATAGGCTATCTCATCACCGGGCACCACTTTGACACTGTTCTTTGTAATCATTTTACCGTTCACAGACACCAACCCGTCTTTCACCAGCTTCTCCACCTGATTGCGGCTGACATCGAGTTGGGCTGCCAGTATCTTGTCTATTCGACCTGAACTGGAAGATAAAAATTCTTCACGCATTATGTATCACTCATATCTATATCATCTCTGTCCCAACGCTTCGGATCCAGAAAGGTGTCATCGTGAATGTGTTTGAAGGAGGCTTTGAACATTTTAAAAATGTCTTTATTCTCTTTCTCAAGCCCTGCCAGCCACTCTTTTGTAGACGCTCTGGCATGCGGCATTTTTACATCTTTAAGCATTGCAGGACAGGCTTCATCCCCAATGACCTGAAGGTTATTGTCTTCTGCAAACGCTCTCAGCTGGGATTCACGTGCCTGTATCAGCGGACGGATAAGGTGAAAACCTCTGCCTGTTTTATAAATAGGTGCCAGAGCTCTCATTGTTCCGTTGTAGAACATATTCATAAAAAAACTCTCCACCGTATCGTCAAAATGGTGTCCGAGCGCTACTTTGTTAAAAGCACCCTGCTCTGCAAAGGTATAAAGCGCACCTCTTCTCATACGGGAGAAGTAGGAACAAAAAGAGGAGTTTTCACGAATGGTATCGTGGGAGATTTCAAAGATATTGGTATCGTAGACCGTATGTTTGATACCGTATTTTTCACAATGTTCCGAGAGGAATTCGTAATGTTCATCGGGCATACCGTATTTGATGGTACAGGCTTCAAACTCAAAACGGAAAGGGGCATGTTTCTGTATGTGTTTGAGTCCATGCACCAGAGCCAGCGAATCTTTACCGCCGCTCAAGCCTACAAGTACCTTGTCTCCCTCACCTATAAGTCTGAACTCGGCATTGGTCTTACCTATGACCTTGAGGAGTTTTTTACTCATCCTCACTTCAGGTATACGCGATCTTTCTCTTATCGATTCCGGCATCAAACCTGCTTTTCCATGATCTTTTCCAGCATAGCCATAATAAAGCTGCTGCTTATCTGTGAGGAGTGTTTGAGAAATTCATCAAAATCAAAAGCGGCATCCATATCGGCAGTATCGCTGATGGCCCGCAATACAAAGAAAGGAATTTCAAGCGCATCACAGACCTGTGCCACCGCGGCTCCTTCCATCTCTATGGCATCTGCCTCAAAGGTACGGGCGATCCACTCTTTTCTTTCATTGTCGGCAATGAACTGGTCACCTGTAGCGATAATCCCTTTTTTCAGTTCAATACCTTTTTCATCTGCCACTGTTTTTGCAATATGTATCAACTCTCTTGAAGGCTCAACATAAACCTTTCCTTCGGGAACATATCCGTGAGGATGTCCAAATGCCGTAATATCCAGGTCGTGCTGGCACAACTGTGTGGCAACGACCAGGTCTCCAATTTTAAGATCAGGAGCAATGGCACCGGCCACACCGGTAAAAAGCAGCATGTCACAACCAAAATGCTCTATCATCGTTGCTGCGGTCAACGCAGAATTCACCTTTCCTATTTTGGAGTAGCTCAGTACAATATCCAGTTCTTTGTATGTTGCTTCATGATACAGATTGCCTGCATATCTCACATCATTATGCTTTTTAAAATACTGTAGCAGGGGTTCATGTTCACTGGTTTCAAGAAAAGGATCCACCTCTTCTACCATTGCTCCCATAATGGCTATTTTCATACCAGTTCCCTCACACCCTGAACCGCAGCCTCAAGAGATGCCATGTCACTCACTACAAAATGCGGTTTTTTTGTTGCTCTTCTGTTCAAACCTTTAAGTACCCCGCCATGCCCAAACTCGATATAACAGTCCACATCATCATCAAAATTGGCAATGGACTGCTTATAGAGTACCGGAGAGACAAGCTGCTTGGGCAGAAGGTCCAGTGCTTCGGATTTTGTACTGTACGGTTTTGCCGTTACATTGGAAATGACCGGTGCAGAGAATTCATCTTTGAGCACTGCTTCAAGTTTTTCTGCCAACGGTGCCGTTGCCGATTCAAGAAGCGGACAATGAGACGCTACAGACATATTGAGCAGCATGGCTCTTCTGGCTTTGGCTTCTTTGAGGATCGGTTCGAGTTTCTGAAGATCCGGTTTAAGCCCTGCGATCACGATCTGACCTTCAGCATTGTAGTTCACCGGCCAGACTTTCAAACCTGCTGCTCTCTGCTCCTCACATATCTTCTCTACTGTTTCATCATCCAGTCCCAAGGAGACCAGCATTCCTACATCCTGACCTTCACAGGCCTGCGCCATCAGTTTTCCACGCAGGTTGACAAGTTCTACCGCATCTGTCACATCCAGTGCCCCTACAGCAACCAGTGCAGAAAATTCTCCCAAAGAATGTCCCAGAGCATAAACCGGTCTGATCGGCATTTCATTTTCAAAAAGTCTGTGGGCAATGGAAGAGACAAGCAGGATGGCAGGCTGTGTAAATTCCGTTTTTTCCAAATCATCATTTTCTGTAAAAAGCAGCTTTTCAAAATCGATTCCCGTTCTGCTGCTCGCATCGGAAATCATCTGTTTTGCAATCTCTGAATGATTGAAAAAATCTTCACCCATACCTGTAGCCTGGGAACCCTGACCCGGGAATAAAAATGCACATTTGGTTGACATCATAAAATCCTTTAGAATAGAAGCAGTGCCATACACAAGGAGCAGACAGCTACTTCAGTAAAATAGTTTCCGTATTTTACCATCTTTTGTTAAGAACTCATCTCTAAAAGAATCCAATAAAGAGAGTTAAGCTTTCTCTTCTTTAAGATATCTCTCAATCTCAAGTGTTAATTTTTTCAATTCCATATGATATTTTCCGACATAGAGTTCCAGATCATCAAGTTTGTCATAGACAAAGAGCAGACTTGCTTTTTCTGCCAATGAAGCAAGCTGCATTGCACCAATAAATCGTGTTTCTTTTTCAAGATCAATCAAAAATTCTTTTGTATTCCAAACTAACTTGTCTTTAACCGTCTCTCTAAAAAAAATATCTGATTTTTGAAATTTTTTAAGAAATATTTCTAATTTGCTTTTATAGTTCATTCCGATTTGAGCAGCATTTTTCATACCAAATTCTTTATCTAGTACAACTATTTTTGCTTCATCTTCAATACTTTGTATCTGCTGTTCTTTTCTTATCTCTTTTTTTGTAGATTCAATATAATTCTGTTCTATCACTTTCATGGGAAAATTAATATATTTACTCATATTTATAATTGTATGCACAGAAGTCGATTTAATCTCTCTGGCAACAATATCATCCTTAAATAGAGAAATGATCAATTCATAAATACTCTCCTGCATAGCAGGTTTTATGAGATAAGCTGTCTCTACCTCTCTATGCACTGTTTTAACAGCATCTGCAGATTGGATAATGACATATTTCAAACTGCTCTTCTGTTGTATCCTCCCAATCAGTGCTTCAAGTTTTTCTGTCGTCATTATATCGCTAATCACAACCATATCATAACGGGAAAGATTACTCCCGTGTTTTCTATATTCTTCAAGTCCTACATCTACTTCATAAAGAAAATATTTAAACATTTTTTTAATACTGCAAGCTACTTTTTTCTTATCACAGATCAATAAAACTTTTTTACCAAGCATAGAGATATCAGGTAATCTGTAATGTCTTCTATTCCCGATATCTTCCACTTTCAGAGGTATTTCAACCATAATATCGGAATGATTGATTTTAATATCAGCATTGAGAGATTGTAAATTATCTTTCAAACTTTTCTCAATAAAACTGCTTATCTTCTTGTCGCTGATATTTGTGTCAGCTATAGAAAAAATTACCGTTTCTTCATAAAAAAAATCTTCAGGTGCACTCACCTTGAGAGAAATTTCATCTTCTTTGGTATTTTGAAAGACAAAAGTAAGTATTTGTATCAAGAGATGCAGCAGCATATCACTGTTTCCCTTCATCTCTCTAGGAACTGTCGGATCCACATCATAAATAAGTTCTATATCGTTTTTATCACACACAACTTCAAGAGAAGAGAAAAGTGTCATCAAAATTACCGTAATATCAAATACTTTGTCATTTCTTGACATAAAATGCTCCCTCTCTTATCTGTTAAATAGTAAACCTATAGAGACAATCATAACAAAAAGAAGTGAAAATTAAATAAAAATAGAAGTTTTTGATTTGGGAAAGTATTCTTTTAGAGAAAAGATCTGCCAAGAGGCAGACCGATAGAGATTTAGTGACTACAGCCACATCCACCGTCAGTACAGTGTTCACCACCGCCAACCTGACCGGTAGCCGCTTCATCTTCTGTTGCATCTCTGACATCAAGTACTGTTACAGAGAACATAAGGTCTTTTCCGGCCAAAGGATGGTTAAAATCTACCTGTACCTCTTTGTCATCAAATGACGTTACAGTTACCTGCACAGTCTCTCCATTTTCTCCCTGACCGTAAAGTGTCATACCTTCTTTAAGATCCACACCTTCAAACTGCTCAATAGGCAATGTCTGTTTTGCTTCAGGATTCACTTCACCGTATGCATCAGCTGCTTTGACCAAAATGTCTCCACTCTCGCCTTTTTCCATACCAACAAGTGCATTTTCAAGACCCGGAATGATATGTCCTTTACCTGTAATAAATTCAAGCGGCTGTGCCCCTTTGTTCGTATCTACTACTTCTGTCGTACCTGCTTCTTTTACTTCGTATTCAATGCCTACGACACTGTTTTCATTTGCAATTGCCATGATTTTTCCTATATATTGAATTTGTTGGTATTGTAACCAAGCAAACTTTAGAGGTGCTTAGCTTTTTATTTTTTAAATGCTTTTAAACGACCCAATCAGCTTTCTTTATAAATTAGAATGAATACCCTATTCCAAAATAGACAATATCCGTATCTATTGACATATCTGTCGGAGCCATTTGTATTCCCATACCGCTGATATCAATAGCCACATCATCCAACTGCCATCTTTCAAGTTTGTATCCTGCGGTCAGATATACCCTTGGACTCCATGTGATGCCCAGCACTTCATAATTGTCTTCAAGCGGTTGAAAGCGTAATCCTACATCCAAAGCTCCATAGCTTCCGTTAACACTGAAATCACTATCGGCATAATCATTACTGACAGATCCTCTCTGGTAGGCAATAATACCATTGGCATACAGGGAAAGCATCGGCATAATTGCTTTACGTCCGTAAAAACCTATACCTATTTTGTAAGTTGTTATATCTGTCTGTGAAGGTAAAAAATATTTTTCCAGTAAATCTTGATCTACCCCGGAAGGAAGTGTTGTCGTATAGCTATCGCTTTTTGCGCTGTCAATCGTCGGAAAATCAATACCCAAATATCCGGCCAGCCCCAAATAGTTATTTTCATCTTTATGATAGACATCGTATCCTACAGACAAACTGCCATCAAACCCTTTAAGTTGATAATCCATTGTCGGAATAAACACTGAACTGTCTGCAGGAGTAGAAAAGAAAAAATTATTAGCTATTGTATTTACTGTATTGTTGTATGTTGACTGCATCTGTTGAAAATGTTCAGAGTTATACCAGGTAATACTATAGGCATAGAACCATTTTGAATCCAGCATATTTTTATGGGATTCCTCATAGGAATAGGTATCAATATGTTCTGTGACACTTTGGGAAAAGCCTAAAAACCCTCCGTTAAAGGTCATGTCACCGTAACCATATCGAAATTCACCGGAAAAAAGAGAAATTGTTCCCAAGAGGAAAAGAGAAATTTTTTTCATTATTGTATACCTTCTGCTTTAAATTAAAGATCAAATTTTATAATAATATTTTTAACCTATACTTATATTTTTATAAAAAATATAATTTTTCTCAGATTTTCTCTTCTCTCTTTATATTTTAACGTGTCTCTCCATGTCCATAGATTTTATATTTGTATGTCGTCAGTTCACTTACACCCATGGGCCCTCTGGCATGCAGTTTGTTGGTACTGATACCCACCTCCGCTCCAAAACCGAATTCTCCTCCATCCGTAAACTGCGTAGATGCATTCAGATAGACGCAGGCTGCATCTACAGCATTTAGAAATGTTTCTGCGGTTGTATAGTTTTCAGTAACAATCGCTTCAGAATGCTGTGAACCGTATGTCTCTATATGTAAAATCGCCTCATCCACACCGTTGACAACTTTGATGGTTAAAATATTGTCAAGATACTCTGTAGCATAATCTTCTTCCGAAGCTGCATTGACCTCAATAAACGCTCTTGTTTTTTCACATCCTCTTATCTCCGTACCCTGTAAGTCATACGCCTCTTTGATACGGGGAAGGATCTCTTCTGCAACTGCTTCATCCACAAGCAGTGTTTCCAGTGCTCCGCAAATACCGGTACGACGGCACTTTGCGTTTACTGCAATATTAAGGGCCTTGTCAAAATCGGCATCTTCATCAATATAGGTATGGCATAAACCTTTGTCATGTTTTACAACAGGAACCGTTGCATTTGAAGAGACATACCTGATCAATGCCTCACCCCCACGAGGAACAATGAGATCAACATACTTATCCTGTTTGATAAGCTTTGCCACTCCTTCTCTTGAAGCATCCGGCAAAAGTGCCACTGCTGCCTTAGGTAAAGCATTCTTTTCCAGTACCCCCTGTAATACATCGGCAATAGCACGGTTGGAATGTTCCGCCTCTTTACCGCCTTTGAGAATGGCAACATTGCCGCTTTTAAAGCAGAGTGCGCCTACATCTGCCGTCACATTAGGACGTGACTCATAAATAACTCCAATCACACCGATAGCTACGGAAACCTTTTCTATTTTGAAGCCTGCATCTGCATACCAACCGTCCAGTACACGGCCTACCGGTTCTTTCAGTGCAGCGATCTCTTCTATCGCTACAGCCATCCCTTCTACCCTGTTTTCATCAAGCAGCAGCCTGTCTTTCAATGCCGCACTAAGATCATTTTTCTCTGCATGTTCCATATCTAATACATTTGCCTTGAGTATGGTTTTGGTATTGGCTCTGAGTGCCTCGGCCATCTCTCTTAAAATACGATTTTTCTCTGCACCGCTCAGGGTCGAAAGTACCCTGCTTGATGCTTTGGCTTCTTCTAGAAATGCTTCCATTTTATTGATTCCTTTTAAACAAATTGTGCCTATTTTAGCAAATATACGCTAATAATGATATAATTGCTTCAATTTCATATGGAGCGTAAGAGATGCAAACGATCACTTTTATAGGTAACGGAAACATGGCACTGAGTATTGCCAGAGGTCTCAAAGAGAAATATTATATAGAAGTAGTGGGAAGAGATATGGATAAACTTGATCAGTTTGAATCTTCTCTTGATAGCAAGATTGACAAATATCTTTTGAATGAATTTGATATTACAGATAAAACACTACTACTCTGTATCAAACCGGGCAATGTCGAAGAGGTCGGAAAACTGCTCAAAGGCAAAGCACGAGTACTCTTCTCTGTACTTGCCGGCACCTCCCTGGAAAAGCTCAAAAAGCATTTCAAGACAAAAGCTGTTGTCCGAGCCATGCCAAATCTTGCAGCAAGTGTCGGTGCATCCATGACCACTCTGACCGGTGATCACCGTTTTCAGAAAGAAGCAGAGTCTCTTCTTGGTGCCATAGGGGAAACACTCTGGCTCAACAGTGAAAAAGAGATAGACATTGCTACCGCCCTGGCCGGTTCCGGTCCCGCCTATCTGGCACTGATAGCCGAAGCTTTGAGCGACGGTGCCGTCAAACAGGGACTCAAGAGAGAAGATGCCATGGTTGTAATGAAAGGTCTTTTTGGAGGATTTGGTAAACTCATTCAGGAGATTCATCCCGCACTGCTTAAAGACGGGGTAATGAGTCCCGGTGGTACAACTGCCGCAGGCTACAGTGCACTTGAAGAAGGGAATGTCAGATCTTCCTGTATCAAGGCTATTGAAAAGGCATACATAAAAGCCACGGAACTTTAAACAAGAGTAGCAGCGGACTACAGAAAGAAAACAGCTGACAAAAAAATTAAAGTTTTTTCAATCTCTTTCTGGCGATCTCCGCACTCTTTTTACCTTTATAGTTTTCTATAATATTCTCGTAAAAAGCTCTTGCCTGTGCTTTATCTCCCGTCTTCTCCAGAGAAATACCCGTATGCAGCAGCAAGACATCAATATAACTGGCCTGATCATACAGTCCCGCACTCTTTTTAAAATAAAAAATCGCATCATCATACTTTCTGGTATAGTAGGCGATCTCACCAAGATAGTAATTTGATGCAGCAGGTTTATACCCTTTTGCATCGGTAATGGTAAAACGTTTTTTGGCTTCATTGTAACGTTTTTTATTAAAGAGTCTTACCCCTTCACTGTAAAGTTTTGCATTTGATTTTTCACTCAGAGATTCTCCCCTTCCACTGGAGACACTCTTTCTCTTGGATGCTACAGGTACCTGGTAGTTTCCTTTGGATTGAAGTATTCGCTTTAATTCTTCTTTGCTTACATAGTTGGCATTAATCTGGTCGATCATCGCCCCAAGCTCTTTCAGCAATGCCGTATTATCTGTATTTTGTCCATTTTTCTGTACTGTCTGCACTCTTCCGGGTGCCTGAAGCGCATTGACGGTAATACTCAAGCCTTCGACAAGAGAGGACAAACCGTCCACACGCTCTTCAAGTTCTGCAATACGGCGTTTAAGCCGGATAATATTATCTCTGTTTCTGGTAATGACCACTTTGGCCGGCGTACGTCCATGGGTCTCTCCGTTATCGTAAGCAGGTGCATTGCTGCGGTAGCCATAGACCGAAGGTTCGGCCAGAAGCAGACTTATCCCTCCACACATAAACAGCAGCGAACGAAAAAAAAGTTTTTTAGACATACCTATTTACCTGGCCAAACGAAGGTCAA
>Ga0256843_1000672_pt1 | contig 28687 bp, 28 predicted proteins | sample AlvinellametaG_FD_191572 | JGI IMG/M metagenome (GOLD analysis project Ga0256843, IMG submission 191572) | Pompeii worm associated microbial communities from hydrothermal vent at the East Pacific Rise, Pacific Ocean - Alvinella | ecosystem: Host-associated > Annelida > Integument > Unclassified ... | reverse complement strand
GTTTACCAAACTCTTCAGAGCTTTCAAAAAGAAGTTGCATCCCAAGACAAATACCAAGCATAGGCTTACCTGTTTGTGCAAATGCTACAATGGCCTCTACCATATTTCGCTCTTTAAGATGCTCCATTGCATCACCAAAAGCACCAACACCTGGTAAAACAAGCTTATCATATTCACTAAATTTTGTTGGATCACTCTCAACAACTGTCTCTTTTCCAAGTTTAGCAAATGCATTTTGTACACTTGCTAAATTTCCCATGTTGTAATCAATTATTGCTATTTTCATTCATCTATCTTTAATTTTGTAAATTTTATATAAATTGCCAAACTTATCAGCAACATCGCTACCCCACCAATGATATAGGTAGCATATATCAGTTTATTTGGATCTATAATGGCAAACTTAAACACCAACATCAATGCCTCGATGGAGAGTGCAATGATAATACTTCCTAAAAACCTTACCATTGTTTTATGGGGACCTGAAATATTATGCTCTTTATGCCGACCCAATATCTCCTCTTCCATAAGGGTTTTAGAGAGATCAAAAATAGCTAAAGAGAGTGTTAAAAGAATCGTTGCTTCAAACATATCTTTAATTTTAAACTTATCAGGTGTTATCTCGTAGATAAAAAAGCTCTGAATCCCTTTAAAAAATAAAAGTGCTGCAACAGCGATAAGAGCTATTGCAAAAGCACCATATGCAAATTTAAAAAACTCTGCAAAAGCATGATCCATTGTTGTTGGATGTGCAATTTTTATAGCCTCTTCAAGAGGTAAGTCTAAACATGCAACATATTTAAGTTCATCATTCTCATCAAAAATAGGAGCAGAGGCTGTTACTGTAAGTTCTCCTGTTATTAACGAAGGATAAGGGTCTGTAAGGGTACAACGTTCTTCCCTCACTGCACGATAATAGTAAGCTCTATCAGCGCGAATACGTCCAATATCGTCTTCTACTTCCTCAGCCTTTGTATAAGTTGGACTTATTTGTACACCTCTTTGGTCTAACAGGTATACTCCATCACAGTTTTCTAACTCTGCCTTTATCTTTAAAAGACGAGGCATAATCATATCTTGTGTTATTGAGGGGAGTCTATTGGGTATGTTTTTTTCAAAAAGGTAGCATAGATACGCTCTTGCTTTTGTTCTACCTTCTGAAAATTTTTGTATATCTAATGCAACCATTTTCATACTCCTTATAAAATTGTCTAAAATTATATCAAAAGTTATTTAGATATAATGTTGTTAATGAAAAAAGATATAAAAAAGATAGCCATCGTTCGCCTTTCAGCACTTGGAGATATCATCAATAGTGCTGTTGTTTTACAGTTTATTAAAAGATATCATCCCACCTTACATGTAGAGTGGATTACAGAGGAGATGTTTGCTCCCATCTTAGAAGATGTCAAATATCTTGATACTATTCATACTGTCAATCTTAAACAATTCAAAAAAGAGAAAAGCCTTACCCTTCTCAAAGCTACTTATAATAAGCTCAAAAAACTAGGAAAGTATGATCTCATCATAGATATGCAAGGGCTTTTAAAATCTGCACTGGTTGCAAAAACGCTAGGAAAACATACTCACGGTTTTGATAAAAACTCCACACGAGAATCATTAGCAGCTCTTTTTTACACAACAACTTCCACCATCGCTTATGAAAAAAGTGTTATTGAAAGAAACTTACATGTAGTGGGTGATGCTCTTGGATTTCAAGTTGACAAAACAATGATTTTACATAAAGAACCACTCTTTACATGTAAGCATCAATTTACATTTGAAAAAGGGAAAAAACAGATTGCTTTTGTCATAGGTGCATCATGGCCTTCAAAAATATATCCTAAAGAGAAAATAGTAGAAGTCTGCAATGCTTTAGATGCACAATGCCACATTATCTGGGGAAATGAAAAAGAGAAAGAGGATGCACTTTTTGTAGAAAAAAACAGCTTACATGTAAGCATAGCACCTAAGCTTTCTTTGAGTGAGCTCATCTCTTTTCTATCTCAAATGGATTTAGTTATAGGAAATGATACAGGACCTACTCACATCGCATGGGCGCAAAATATTCCATCTATCACACTTTTTGGACCAACAAATGAACGAATGATATACCCAACACCTATCAATGTAGCACTCAATTCCCCTTCACATGTAAACATTTTAAAAATAAATAAACAAGATTTCTCTATCAAAGAGATTACTCCACAAACTATTATCACCAAAGCAAAGGAACTTCTAAACCATGGGATATAAAGCGCTGCTTCTTTTTGAAAAAATATTGATGTTATTTCCTAAAAAAATGCGTAAAGCCTTTTTTACTTCACTTGCATTTATCGCCTATAAAGTGCTTAAAAAATACCGTAGAATTGTGCGTCAAAATCTTAACTATGCATTTGACAACACACTTAGTGAAGAGGAGATAGAAGCTATTACAAAATACAGTTTTAGAAATCTCGCGCTTAACTTCCATCATCTTATGGAGTTACGCCATATGTCTCAAGAAGATTTAGCAAAGATGGTAACAGTACAAAACAAAGAAGCTGTGGAAAAAGTGCATGCTCAAGGTCGTGCAATCATCTATGTCACAACACACTACTGTTCATGGGAACTCGGAGGGGCAAGTCTTGGTGCTTTAGTTGAGCCATTGGCAGCTGTATATAAAAAGATGAAAAACAGAGAGTATGAGGAGTGGCTCCTCTCAGCACGAGCACGCTTTGGTAATACAAACTTAGAAAAAACGAATGTTTTAAAACCTCTTATTCGTCTTATTCGTCAAAAAAAAGCGAGTGGTATTTTAATAGATACCAACCTCAATGCAAGAGAAGGCACTATCGTAGAGTTTATGGGTAAACCTATTCGTCAAACAACAACACCAGCATACTTAGCAAGAAAATTTGATGCAGCCATCATCCCCGTAACGATTCGTACCGATGATGAGGAGAACTATACCCTTATGCTCTTTGATGAAATAGCTGTAGAAAAAACAGACAATGAAGAAGCTGATATACAAAAAGCAACACAACTTCAAGCTGATTGGCTCACTGCTATCATCACCAAAGAACCAAAGTTTTGGTTTTGGTTACACAGACGATGGAAAGGTGATAAACCTGAAATTTATAAAAAGGACTAAGCCTCTAATTTTTCCTGTTTATCATACTCTTCTGAACGCGCTTCAAAAATTTTCAAAATGGTAAGGAAAAATGCTGTAATTGCAGGTCCTAAAATCATACCCCAAAAACCAAAAGTACTTAACCCTGCCAAAATAGCAAAGAAAATAACAAGCTCATTCAGTTTTGCATCGTTTTCATCAAGTAATCTTTGATTAATATCTTTAATAATCATAGGCTTAATAAATGTATCGGCAATAATAGCTATCACTATAACAGAATAGAGTGCTATAAAAATAGCGCCTGAGGAGTTGCCTACAGCAAACTCATAAATCATAAACGGCACCCACATCAATACCCCACCAACAATAGGAATAAGTGAAGAAAAACCATACATAATACCAAAAAGAAGCCCATTGTGTCCCATATAAGAGATGGCAATACCAAAAAGTGCCCCTTCAAAAGTTGCTGTAGCGATAATAGAATAAAAAACAACACTCATAACAGAGGAAAGCTCTTTTGATAAAATGGTACTCTCAACAACAGACATATGTACAATGCGTTTTAAAAAGTTGACAATCGTATTCCCATTATATTGAGCAAAAAAGTAAAAAACGATCACTAAAAAAGCATTTTTTACAAATCCAGCACTATAAGCTCCTATTTTAGCAGCAATACCAATAGCATACGCACTGATATCTTTAATATTAACATCCCCTAAAGTATCTCCAAGATAGGGTTTGACAAAATGTAAAAACTCTGGTGGATTAGCGATAAGATGTTTAATATAAGTTTGAATTTTAACAAGAGTATCAACCTCAATAGTATTGAGTTTAATAGTAAGCGTTGCCAAAAAGTAGCCAAGTGGTGCAAAAAAGAGTACAGCTAAGAGTAAACTGGAGAGAAGTGCTGCTGCAAATCGAGAGTGAAAGAGTGATTCAAAATACTGCTGAATACTTGAAGTTGAAATTGCCAACAAAGCTGCAATCGTCATCACCATTAAAAACGGTGCGTAGAGCAAATACATCCAATAAAGTGATACACCAAATAAAATAGCTATAAAGTACTGTGATTTCATCTAAAAAAGTGTCCCATCATTATTTACACATTCAAGATTAAGAGCATCATAACTCATACGAGTTGCTTTTCTCCCTTTTGCAGTTCTCTCAAGGTATCCATTTGCAATGAGATAAGGTTCAAGCACATCTTCTACAGTACCTTCATCTTCACTCAGTGCTGCAGCAATAGTACTGAGTCCCATAGGGCGTCCACCAGCACTTACTAAAAGTTGTAAAAGGCGTAAATCCATCTCATCAAATCCATGGGAATTGATACCAAGTTCATCAAGCGCATACTGTGTCGTTTTATGAGTAATAGTTGCTTCATCTGCCACCTCGGCAAAATCACGCACTCTTCGTAAAAGACGCAATGCTATACGAGGTGTACCACGGGAGCGTTTTGCAATCTCTAGTGCTGCTTCATGCACTATCTCTTTTTCAAGTTTTTGCGATGCTTGAATCACAATTTTTGCAAGCTCTTGAGGGGAATAAAACTGCATACGAAAACTCATCCCAAATCTATCTCGTAGTGGATTAGAAAGCATCCCTGCTCGCGTTGTTGCCCCGATAAGGGTAAAACGAGGCAAATCAATTTTGACTGTTTGTGCTGCTGGACCACTTCCGATAATAATGTCAATACGATAATCTTCCATTGAAGAGTATAAAATCTCTTCAACAGCAGGAGAAAGCCTGTGAATCTCATCTATAAAAAGGATATCACCCTCCTCTAAGTTTGTCAAAATCGCTGCCAAATCACCACTCTTTTCTATCATCGGTGCTGCCGTTACTTTAATGTTCGCTTCCATCTCATTTGCGATAATAAGTGCCAAAGTTGTTTTTCCAAGTCCCGGGGGTCCATAAAAAAGAACATGGTCAAGTGCTTCTTGGCGTTTTTTACTCGCTTCTATAAACACAGCAAGATTTTTTTTAATCTGCTCTTGCCCTATATACTCACTCCACGCATCAGGACGCAATGTAATTTCACTACTCTGTTCATCAAGACTAAAGGTTTCTATATCAACAACGCGTTCCATTAGTAGGTGTGTTCCTCTTTTGGAAATGTTTTATTTTGTACCTCATCAGCATACTGAGCAACAGCATCTTTTACAAGAGAGGCTCCATCAAGATACTTTTTCACAAACTTAGGGGTAAATGCTTCAAAGAGTCCCAACATATCTGAAAAAACTAAAACTTGTCCATCCACATCTTTTCCAGCACCAATCCCAATAACAGGAATAGCTACTGCCTCTGCTACAACTTGAGCCACATCAGCTTTCGTTCCCTCAATAACCATACAAAATGCTCCAGCTTTTTCGACTGCTTTGGCATCTTTTATGAGTTGCGTTTTTTCATCTTCAGTTTTTCCTTTAACTTTATAGCCCCCCTCACCACGCACAGACTGAGGTAAAAGACCAATATGACCACACACAGCAATACCATTACATGTAAGATGTTTAATAATATCAGCTTTTGCTTTACCCCCCTCTATTTTCACACAATCTGCCTTTGTATTTTGAAACACTTTCAGAGCGTTTTTAAGAGCATCTTTTTTGTTTGTATAGGTACCAAAAGGCATATCACACACAACAAAAGTCTCTGGTGCGCCCTCACATACGGCATTTGTATGATAGATCATCTGATCAAGTGTTGCACTTAGCGTATCAGCTTTCCCAGCAAAACTCATATTAAGACTATCACCCACCAAAATCATATCTGCACTCTCTTGGAGCAGTTTTGCAAACAGTGCGTCATATGCTGTTATCATCACAAGAGGCTTTTGCCCTTTTGCTTTTTGTATCGAAGAAATCGTTAATTTTTTACCCATTTGAAAACTCTTTTTTATCTTGTATATTTGAAACTATAACACTATTTTAACTAAAAATTGATATAATTTTATCATATAGGAGAATTATTTTATGGGGATAAGAAGTGATTTAGAAGCAAACTTCGATTTTGAGATTGTTGACGAGTTCTTAGATCACTATACTATGATGGTTGAAAGTATGGAAGTGATGATTTTGGATTTAACAAAAGCCAATATGTATGAAAGAAGTGTCCATGAACTTTTTCGTGTTTTTCATAACATCAAATCAGCCTCAACATACTTACAAATCACCCCAATGGCAAAGCTTTCTGCTTTTGTTGAAGATGCACTTGAAACACTAAGAACACAAAAACCACCTGTTTCACAAGAAGCTGTAGAATGGCTTTTAAATATTAGTGACATGTTTGCAACTTGGCAAGAGGATTTTCAAGCAGATAATGAACTGAGTAAAATAACCTACTCCCTATTAAAAATTCCAGATTTAGAAAGATAACCTTTGAAAAATTTAGTTGCATATATCACATCAGCATACCCTGAAAAATCGTTTACAGTTGACTTAGCTCTTGCTTTAGGTGAAAGTGGTGTAGATACCCTTGAACTTGGAGTTCCTTTCTCTGATCCTGTAGCAGATGGTCCTTTAATAGAAAAAGCAAACCATAAAGCACTTGAGCTTGGTTTTAAATTTCAAGATCTTTTAGAGATTTCACAAGAGGTCGCACCCAAAGTAGATACCCTTTGGATGGGCTACTTCAACAGTTTTTACCAACAAAATATGCAAGAGCTTCTTCCTCTTGCAAAAAGCTTACATGTAAGGGGAATGATTATCCCTGACCTACCTCATGAGGAAGCTCGTTTATATAAAGAGCTTTTTGATGCAAATGACCTTGCAAATATCTCCTTTGTTGCACCAACAGACTCTCCTCAAAGGATTCAAGAAGTTGTTAAAGATGCACAAAAATTTATCTATATGGTTGCATACACAGGTATTACAGGTTCAGGCGCAGCTGAAGATTTACAACCTTTTTTAGCTTCTATTAAAGAATACACTCAAACACCTGTTTATGTTGGTTTTGGAGTGAATGAAAAAACAGCACAAGCAAAAGCAAAGGGAGCTGATGGAGTGATTGTAGGAAGTGCTTTTATAGATATTCTTCTACAGGAGAATTTGAGTGCTTCACAAAAAATTCAACAATGCAGCACACTTGCAAAAAATATAAAAGAGCTTATCAATTCATAATTTCAAAAAGCACTAAAAGTGTTTTTTGAAAAAAGCTTCCATTATCATCACTAATCATTAAATATCTATTTTTCCCCACCTTACACACCCCCTCAAAATTATCAATCCTCCATCCATTTGAAGAGTTAAATTGTGCGAGTAAATCACTCTGACATACTCTGTTTTTATCACATCTATCAAGATGTACCCGTACTAAAGATGTAAAACGATTGGAAAAAAAACTATATTTTCTCAACAGGACAAGCAGAGTATCATCATCTATATTTTCCAAACTTGTAATACTCCCCTCTGCCTGAAATCTCCATTGTTCCCCTTTTGCATAGAGTGTATGATAACTCTTCTTAGTACCCTTTAAAGGCTCTTCGGGTGCTGTAATAATCCCATATTTTCTATTATAAACAACCGATTCCAAACCTTTGTTTTTACCTTGAAAAAGTTCCGATCGTTTTAGTTTTTTATTAAGTTTGACATTATGAAGTGCTATCGCACCTTTAGAATACTCTACCACTCTATTGTCTCTTTCAAAAGAGATTAAAAGATGATTATAATAAGAGCTTAAATCTTCTGAATCTCTTTGTACTTTATGTAAAACTATCCCGTTCTTATCACGCAAAGGTAAAGATTTTAAGAGTTTTAATTTTTTGATTTTTTGTTTTTTGATTTTCAGATGAAAAAGATACAAATATCCTCTATCACTAAGAGCATATAACCCCTCTGGACACCAAGCTAAACCTGAAAGTTCATGAATATTTTTTTCACTCTCAAAATCGAGTTCTTTAGCGTCAAGTATTTTAATATCCATAAATACAGAAGGTAGTGATAAATCTCGAAGTAGTGTATATGGGTAAAGATGTGCAGATGCAGAGAGTGTCAACAACAAAAATAAAAATAAATTTTTCATCAAAGCATTATACCAAAGTATAAGTTAAATTATATATCTATACTGCTACAATAAACAACAAAACAAAGGAGAGAATGATGAAAAAATGTAATTCATTGCAAGAGGTTCGAGACCAAATTGATATTTTAGATACACAACTTGTTAACCTTATCTCACAAAGAAGCCAGCTTGTGCGTCAGGCAGCAGCTTTTAAAAACAGTGTAGAAGAGGTTAAAGCGCAAGATAGAATTGATGATATTATGCAACGGGTACGCAAAAGAGCCATAGAGCTCAACATCAACCCAAATATGATGAGTGAACTCTTTGCCATTATGATTAACGATATGGTTGAAACAGAGATTGCCGAATTTAGAAATAGTGGAAAATTTTAAACACTATTTCGTAACAATTGCAAAAGAGAGTTCTAAAATCTCCTGATGTTTTTTAATAAAACTATTGAGCTCCTGAAGCGTTAAATCGTGAATCTTTTGGAGCTCTTTTTGAGAGTGATCTAATCCAAACCCTTTATAGTAATCCATAAAAGTTCTTTGCAGTCTTTGGCTCATTGTCTCAACTCTTAAAGGTTCACTCCCAAGTAAAAATTTCTTCGTTTGCTCAAGTTCCTCTTTTGTAACACCCTCTTTGACAAATTTTGCTATTACAGCTTTTACAGTCTCTTGCGCCTCTTTTTGAGAATCTAGTTTTGTTTGAAGGTAGCCATTAAAATAACTCACAGATTTGCTTACATGTACGCGAGCATAGGCAGAGTATGCCAACCCTCTTTTTACACGAATCTCCTCCATCAGTCTACTTCCAAAACCACCTGTTCCCAAGATAAAAGTAGCAACGCGTGCTTTATAATAATCTTTATCATTCACTGCCATATGATAAGGGGAGCCAAAATAGATATAAGCTTGCTGTGTCTCTTTTTTAACAATACTCTCTTGCGCTTTTGCACTTGCTTCAAAATGTGACAATGGGATAGCTTTGCCAACTGCCAATACCTGCAATGCCTTTGTAAACTCTTTTTTTATACGCTTGAGTGAGATATCCCCACCCACAACAATAATCGCACGGGAAAGTACAATATGCTCTTTGTAAAATCCTTGAACATCTTGAAGTGTCATACTCTTTATACTTTGAGGTGTTCCAAGAGATGGTTGCGCTAACACACTCCCCTGAAAAAGAAGTTTTTTCAACTCATGAGAAGCGATATAATCAAAATCGTTCTCTTTTTGACTCAATTTTCCAAGAGTCATCTTTTGCACCTTTTCTAAAGAGCGTTGTGTAAAGTTTGGTTCTTCTAAAACCATCTTTAAATACTTAAGAGCATCAGCAAACTGTTCTTTTAAAGAAGCTGTTTCTATAACAAAAGTTTCACTTCCTGTCGCTGCAGCTATATGGATAGCTTTTGATTCTAGGGCCTCTGCAAAACCGTTAGCTCCCATTGTTTTGGTACCTTCATTCAACATCTTTGCTGAAAATTTTGCCAAACCTGCTTTTTTTATATCTGTAATACTCCCACTGTTTGTAAAAACAACCTGTGCATTTACAAGAGGAAGTCTTGCATCATATTCATAGATAATAGGTACTTCAACCCCTTTAATTGTTACACTCTCAATTTTTGCTGCCATAAGTATTTGTCCTAGTAAAAAAAATAATAAAAAGAGTTTCATTAGAAAGTCTCTAAAATCTCATATGCAGTATTTCTCACTGCTGGAGTTTCACCTATATCTTTGATAAGATGAATCATCTCCTCTTTTGCCATTGAAAAAGCTGCTCCTGCTGAAGAAACAACATTCTCCTCCATCATAGTACTTCCTAAATCATTAGCACCAAAACGAAGTGCCATCTGCCCTATATAAGGACCTTGTGTCACCCATGAGCTTTGGATGTTTGGCACATTATCAAGATAGAGTCTTGCAACTGCCAAAAGGCGTAAATAACGGTTTGATGATGGTTTGTCCATATCTGGTATAACTCTTAAAAGCTCTGTATTTTTTCCTTGAAAACTCCACATAATGAATGCTCTAAACCCACCTGTTTCATCTTGAAGACGACGAATCATATCAAAATGCTCTACTATATCTTCATCACTCTCTACCGTACCATACATCATCGTTGCCGTACTTTTTATGCCAAGCTTATGTGCTTTTCTATGTATATCTATCCATACATCACTATCTATCTTTTTAGGGGCGATAATGTCACGCACTTTATCTGAGAGTATCTCAGCCCCTGCACCTGGAATAGAAGCCAACCCTTTTGCTTGTAAACGCTCTAAAACTTCCTCTACACTTATACGAGAAACCTTTGCAATAAAATCTATCTCGATAGAGCTAAACCCATGAATGGTAATTTCTGGGTATTTTGTGTGAATATGCTCCACCAAATCTTCATACCACTCAATTTGAAGTTTAGGATGCACACCCCCTTGAAAGAGAATCTGTGTTCCACCAATCTCTAAAAGTTCCTCTATCTTTGCATCTATCTCATCAAATGTAAGTACATATGCATCTGCATCTTTTTCATGTCTGTAAAAAGCACAAAACTTACAATCAACCCAACAGATGTTTGTATAGTTGATATTTCTATCGACAACAAATGTTGTAATCCCTTTAGGGTGTAACTCTTTTTTTCGCGCTGTAGCCATCTTTCCAAGTGTTTTTAAGTCAGCATTTTTGATTAAATCAAGTGCTTCCTCTTTTGTTAATCTTTTCACTATTTCCATCCTCTGTTTCGTGGATTTATTGATTTCTTTTTAATAAAAACAGTATATACAATATATACTAACAACAAGACAAATAAAATACTCCCAAGTATCTGTACCCAAGCACTTACATTTAAAATTTTATGAATAATATTTTGATGTTTCTTTTTATCTATCTTCATTCCAGCCATCTGTGCTATATGTGTCATTGCTGAAACTGCTAAATTCCCCTCAGGAATATTTTGATGACACGCTATACATACACCAGCTCTGTCTGTTTTTGCTATTTGCTCTTTTGAAAGTGGTCCTGAAAGCTTCCAATGATGCCCAACTGTTTGAAGTTGCGTACCATTTGCATCTAAGAACTTAGAGTAGTCTACATGTAAGTTTGGTATAGCCGAGATTTGTTTATCTACAATCGTTGGCATAATCTTCCCATCAGCACTCATAATATCTATGATGGTATCTACAGAAGGGTCAGCTGTTGTTTGTGCCCCTGTTATCCCATACCCTAAAGCTTTTGGTGTTGCATGACAACTCTCACAACTTCGTGGCTTTTTCTGGATAGTATGAGGTTGTAAAGGTGCCATATCTATAGCATTTTGCCCCTCATCTCCAGCACCCTCTACATTTGGAATTTTAAAGATATGGTTATGCAGAAGTGCTTTGCCATCTTTTCCTATTACTGTAATAGTTGTTTGACACCCTGGTACAGTAGGGCTGATACGCCCCTCACCATTTTGAGAAAGAGCAGGATCTTCCCATCTCAAAAAGCTTCGTGTTTCTGTTACTTTACCATCTACAAGATATTTTTTTAAACTCTCTTTTCTCATGCCACCCGTTGTTCCATGGATATCATGATCATGAGAAGCTTGTAAAAAATCTTTATTTTTTTTACCTCCACTATAATCAATCTTCACATGACATCCATAACATTGTGGTGCCCAAGTTGCATGACAAGTGTAGCACTCTAACGAATCGTTGTGTGCTGAGATACTATCCATCGCAAGAAGTCCAACTTTTGAAAGCTTTTCCTCTTTTTTTAAGAGTTTCAGAGGTTTGAGTACAACATCTTTTCCACTCGCAAGGTGCATTATCACCTCATTGCCTTTTTTGGTTGCATGGATAAGAGGATTCCCTCTTGCTGAGAGTAAGTACCCATCATCAGAAGCATTTACACTTCCATCTTTTAGATACTCAGCCATCGTTTTTGTTACGCCTCTTGCTTGACCTGTTTTTGGTTGTGTTGCAAACTCGTCACTATATCCTAAAGGAAGTTCCCATGGATATTTTTTTGTTGTTCCATGGCAGTCTTGACACTCTATCTCCACTGCACCAGCATTGGCTCCACTTAAAAAACCATCACCGTGCATATCGTTTGAGGTGTGACAATCTTGACATAACATCCCTTTTTCAAAATGAACATCACCTTTCATATGGATGTAATGTTTTGTATGCAATTTTGGCTGTCCCTTACCTGTCGCATCAAAAGTGGCATTATAAGCACTCTCCATCAATCCTTGGTAAGAAACCCCTATCCTTTTACCACGATTATGACATGTAGAGCAGGTTTCAACAGGAATCCCTGAATACTCTTGCCCGTGCACACTTACTTTTGTATCACGAGAAGATTGGATAGCATGGACAAGAAGATGCCCTCTCTCTTTATGATTAATAGCTTTATCACCACCCTCATAATACCCCTCATTTGAGTATGGTATATGACACGAAGAACACCCTATACCTCTGTAATCACCCCGTTTTTGTCGCCCTTTAGAACCTGTATGACATCGTAAACACTCTTGACGCAAATAGGTATAGACTGCCAAAGAGGGATCTTTTTGCACCTCATCAGCTGTTGGTGCTTTTGGTAGTTCCTGCATCTTTTTAGGAAATGCCTGAGGTTCAAGTTTTGCAAGTTTTTCCATATACTCCTGATACTTTTTTGTACCAAGGCGTTTATGGGGATCTTTTGGATTTTGTGTAAGGTAGTTCCCTATAAAATGGTTATACCCCTCTTTAGCTCCAAAGCTCCATAATGCACCTTGAATCTTCCCTTGCTCCGTCATCATAAGAGAGTTCATTTGAGCTGCAACTTGTTCCTTATGACACATCCCACAAGTATTTTTATTAATCCAACTACTTGCAGGTGCAGGGTAAAACTCTTTAGGCCCTTCATGCTCTTTAAAGTATGTCACTGTCCCACTATGAGCTTTATGTTTCTCTTTTGCCTGAGGATTACCTCCATGACATACTATACAACTATTGTTTGCATAACCTGCTTCTTTTGCTTTGTTTGCGATAGCTTTTGCCATACCCGATTGAGGATCACGAATATGCTCTATTCCACCATGACATACAAGACAATTATTTTCTACTTTTTCAGAAGAAGCATAGAGTGATAGTGTAAAAAGAGCAACAAGAAGAAGGGCTTTTTTCATTGAACTACTTTTTATCTTTCGAGATTGCGTCTAAAACACCGTTAATAAATTTAGGTGACTGCTCTGTCCCAAATGCTTTGGTAATCTCAACTGCTTCATTAATCACAACAGCTGAATCAAGCTCACCAAATAAAATCTCATAAGCAGCTAAACGAAGCGTTGCTCGCTCAATCGTTCCAAGTCGTTCAAAATCCCAATCTTTTAAATGAGCTACAATCGCTTTATCAACCTCTTCAAGGTTTTGCATCACACCCTCATATAAATCAAGTGCGAAATCTTTTTGTTTGTTACGAATCTTTTTCTCTTCTAAAATCTCAGCTGTATGTTCTGAAGTGTTTCCATTTCCTAAATCAAAAGCGTAGAGTAAACTTACAACTGCCATTCTTGCGTGATGTCTAGTAGCCATTACAGTGCCTCATATAAATCTAACATCTCTATAACAACTGTCATAGCTTCAAAACCTTTGTTACCAGCTTTTGTTCCAGCTCTCTCTATAGACTGCTCAATGCTATCTGTTGTTAAGAGTCCAAAACTTACAGGTTTTTGGTATTTTAAGCTCATAGTAGCTATCCCTTTTGTTGCCTCTGCACTTACATAGTCAAAGTGTGGTGTCGCTCCACGAATCACAGCACCTAAAGCACATACACCATCATATTTGCCACTTGCTAAAAGTTTATCAACAATCATAGGAAGCTCAAATGCACCTGGTACTACAACATGTGTTAAATCTGCATCATCACCACCATGACGAGCAAATGCATCTTTTGCACCCTCTACAAGTCTATCAACGATGAAGTGATTCCAACGCGTACTTACAATTACTATTTTTTTTCCATTGACTACTTTGAGTCTACCTTCTATAAATTCCATTTTTATCCTTTGTAATTTTGTTTTGTATTAAGTATTCTTTGAATTGTGATGTGTCGTGTATAAATTTTGTAAAAAATCATATAATTTCCATCATAAACAACTACCCTACACTCTTTTTTAAAACCTTTTTCATAACAATCTTTTCCCATAAAAGGGTTAAGAGCCAAAAGTTCTATATATGCTTTCATTTTTAACAAATACACTTTGGCACTTGTTGGTTTATCTTCATAAATTATACTAAAAATTTTATCCAAATCTTTACTGGCATTTTTTGTATATTTAATTTTTATCATATTTTTCAAAGAGTGCTTTCCAAATCTCTTCATGAGTTGCGCTACTCTCTCCAGAGATTTCTCCCTCTTCTATCATCGCTTCTATTGCTTCATTATCAAGTTGGTAGGAGAGATTATTTACCTGACAAGTTTGTGATAAAAAATCAATAAATTTTTCATCATCACCACCAAAATCTTTATAATAAATCATTTCAAGTTTTGGATTGTCAATAGTTAGCGTTATCATCCTATATCTCCTGAATTTTTTGTATCACCTCTATAAGATTATTTAAATCTTCTAATTTTAGCATATTTGGCCCATCACTCAAAGCAATACTTGGATCAAAATGCGTTTCAAAGAAGAAGCCATCTACCCCAATGGCAGCAGCAGCACGAGCAAGGTGAGGTACCATAGAGCTGTCCCCTCCTGTTTTTCCATTTTCAGCAGTTGGCATCTGCACAGAGTGCGTTGCATCAAAAATCACAGGAGCGTACTCTCTCATAATCACCAAGTTTCTCATATCTACAACCATATTGCCATACCCAAAAGAGTTCCCTCTCTCACACAGATACACACCATGCTTTTGCGCATTTTCATAAGTTGGTTCACTACATCCTCGTGTTTGAAGCACCTTTAAAAGTGGATACTTCATCGCATCACCACTCAAAAACTGCCCTTTTTTGATGTTAATTTCTCTAGTTGTTTGTGCACATGCTACAAGCAGGTCTGTCTGACGACATAAAAAAGCAGGAATTTGAAGCATATCTACCACTTCAGCCACCTCAGCCACTTGGTGGGATTCATGCACATCAGTGACTATTTTATACCCAAAATCATCTTTGACTTTTTGTAAAATACGAAGTCCCTCTTGCATACCAAGTCCACGAAATGACTCTAATGAAGTTCTGTTGGCTTTATCAAAACTCGCTTTAAAATAAAAATCTATTGTTTCGTCATTATTATATTTTTCAAGCGCTTTTGCGATTGTAAAAATATTTTCTTCACTCTCTATAACACATGGTCCAGCTAATAATTTCATTTGTTCTTCTTTTGTAAATTTATTTGTTTTTATGTTATAATCCCATTAAGGCAAAGAGGGTTAGACCCTCTTTAGCTCAAAGTTGACTTTTAGTCGCCAAACTATAAAAGTCAACTTGAGGTGAAACTTTTTCATAAGTTTCCTCCTCTTAATGGGATTTTGTTTGCCCTAGCGTAAGCTAGTGGCATTCATATTATATCTAAAAGCTTTTAAACACTACTTATCACGCGCAACCAGCACCCCTGCCAAAACAATAAGCACGATGCCAAATGTTGTCATTGCAGAAGGAAGAGCATCACCCAACATCACACCCACACAAATAGAAAACAAGATGTTTGTATAACTCACAGCACCAACAATGCCTGCCTTTGTTTCCCCATACGCTTTTGTCATAAGAACTTGTGAAATCGTTGCAAAAACACCCATCGCTATCACATAAAGCCAAACAATACCCTCAGGCATCACAAAACGAGCAAACATAAAATCAAGTTCACTCTCATGCACATAAGGGGAGAGTAAAAAAAGCACAACAGGTCCTATAGTCCCAACACCCATAAAAGAGAGCACAATCGCACGGGTATCGTAGTACTGTTTAAGCTCTCTTACTGAAGTATACGCAAGGGCTGCACCCACACCACTAAAGATACCTAGCATATCATACTTACTCAAACCAACACCACTAGGCTGTGTGATAAACACAATACCAACAAACCCTATAAACACAGCACCCCATGCTCTTAAAGAGAGCTTTTCTTGTAAAAAAAGCCAAGCAAATATAGCTGTAAAAATGGGAGAAGTTTTTGAGTAGGTCATCGCATCCCCTAAAGAGATATGTGCTATATTATAAAAAAAAGCAAGTAAAGCGACAAACCCCATAAACCCACGAAAAAAGAGTAAAAGTGGCTTCCCTCCTACATGTTGCATCGGTTTTTTAAGCACTGCCAACCCCACTAAAACAACACCTGCTATATTTCTAAAAAACACCACTTCAAGTGAGCTCATATGTTGTGAAGCAAGTTTGGCAAAAGCACCCATAATGGCAAAAGTAAAGCTCGCAAGGAGCATATACTGTACCCCTTTGTTTATATGTTGTAATCGTTTCATAAAGCGAATTGTAGCATCTCTTTAGCTGTAAAGTTCAATAATCTCTTTAAGACTCTCATCATGCTCACTATAATGCTCTTCTACCGTTAAGTAAACTGCTGTTTTTTCAAAGAGAGATGAATTTTTCAATCGTTGTTCAAGATTCTCGATTTTAACTTGACTCAAAAGTAAAAAGTCATCCCCTTCTACTCTAAAAAGAAGCTCTTGAGAAAATTCTTGCTCTAAAAACATAGCAAAAGAGACAAGAAGTTTATTACCCTGAGACCACCCTTTTTCTTTGTTGTATAGAGAAAAATTATGAAGTTTAATAGTGTATATATACATCCCATCAGGAAACTCATTATAACGCAAGGCAAGTTGTAAATACTCTATTGTAAAAAGGTTTGTAAGTTTATCCCTATAAAAGTAAGAAAATCTTTGTTCTTCTATTTTTGTACTTGGCATCTGTGTAATGTTTTCATCTATACGGATAGAAGCAAGAACTTTTACAGCAACCTTTACAACATTAGGATGGAATTGTTTTTCACTTAGTTCTTCTAACTCTTTGAGTGCTTCTTTTAAAGTTTTTTTAGGTTTATAAACTCTATTGGTAGTCATGGCATCAAATGCATCAGCAACAATCATAACCTGACCCAATGGTGATATTTCATCCCCTGCCAGACCATAAGGGTAACCATGCCCATCATAACGCTCATGATGTTGTACCATGATGTCTGCTATCTCTTTATAGTCATCAATCTCTTTAAGCATATTATACCCAGCGATAAGATGGTCTTGAATCAGTTCATACTCAAGCTGTGTTAACTGAGTTGGTTTCAGTAAAATATTATCAGGTGTAGCAATTTTACCTATATCATGCAACCAAGCTGCCTTTTTCAAAAGTTCTATATCTTGTGATGAAAATCCCATTCCCTGTGCTATTAAAGCACAATAGTTAGCAACCCTTTTTGTATGCCCTGCAGTATAAGAGTCTCTTGACTCTATCATACTTACCATAGAATGAATAATCTGTTCTTGGTTCTTAATCTTTTCAGTTTCAAGTCTTGTGATTCTATTTTGATTTGTTTTATCTTTAAAAATAACAATGAGACCCTCAAGAGTATTTTCCTGCCATAAAGGTTTTGTCATCAATGATATTGGTAAAAAACTACCATCTTTTTTAATAAAGTAATCATCTTCTACATAACGACTTTCACCTGACATAAGTGAACTATGAAGTGCACATTCACTCTCTTTTATAAGATTATTATTTGTATCTTTATAGTGAATAAAATCATGTATATTTTTATTAAAAAGCTCTTTTTTTGAAAAGCCTAACATTGAGAGAGCTGCATCATTTATAAATGTAACTTTAGCATCTAAATCAAGGGTAAAAATACCATCACTAATACTTTGAGCAATTGCATAAAACTTCTTCTCACTATGTTCTAACATTCGAGTTTTATCAAAAACCTTGAGATAAAGAGAGATTTTATTTAAAAGCTGTGTATCATTAATAGGTTTGGTAAGATAATCTATCGCACCAATATCAAACCCCTCTTTAATAAACTCTTCACTTTTAAAAACTGCTGTGATAAATATAATGGGAATATCTCTTGTCAGTTTATTTTTCTTTAAAAGTTTTGCTGCTTCAAAACCATTCATTATAGGCATTTGAACATCAAGAAGTATCAAATCAATATGCTGTTTTAAAACTATTTTCAACCCTTTATCTGCACTATTTGCAAGAATGGGTTCAATATTATCAACACTTTTAAGTAAAGCACTCAGGGTAAAAAGATTATTTTCATTATCATCTATACACAAGATTGTATATTTATTTTTTAAATCGAAACGCATACTCGATTTCTCCCTGTTTCTTTAGCTTCATAGAGTGCTTCATCAGCTCTTTTTGTAACAGATTCTATTGTATCATCTTCATTACATATCGTAACTCCAAAGCTACATGTAACCTTTCCAACTTCATAAAAATTATAAGATTGGATATGCTTACGAATCTGTTCGGCTACTTTTTTTGCTACATTTATAGAGTGTACATTATCTAAAATAATGACAAATTCTTCCCCTCCCCATCGGGCAAAAATATCATTATTTCTAATTTTTTTCTGTACTTCTGTTGCAAGCTCTTGTAAAATTTTATCACCTGTGAGATGTCCATAGATATCGTTTATCTTTTTAAATCTATCTATATCTAACATAATAAAAGCAAAACTCTCTTGAGAAGCAAACTTTGTTGCAAGCATCATATTAAAACGCTGACGATTATAAACACCTGTTAAACTGTCATGAAAAGCACTAAATTCAAAATCTTTAGATGCTTCACTCAATTGTGTAACATCAGTAAGTGTTACAAGATACTGCTTACCTAATAAACTTACATCTATGGAGAAGAATGATATTTTTTTTGTTTTTCTATTCTCAATGGCAACAATTTGCTGTGATGTTTCAAGAAGCTTATAAAGTTGTTCTATCCATGAGCCACTTTCTAACTCTTTATGAGGGTAAAAACACCCCTCCTCCTCAACAAAAAGTGTGACTAAACATCCAAACTGTTTTGTAAAACTTTCTCTAGAATCAACATCAAAATAATCAAGTAAACGTTTATTGACCTTTGTTACTTCTACACCATCTGTTACTAACACAATATTTTCTAAAGTATCTAAAATCTTTTGTGCAAAATCACGCTCTTGTTGTAGCTTTTTATGCTCATCTATTAACTCTAAATGAAAAGATATTCGAGCAAAAAGTTCCACTTCACTATAGGGTTTATTTAAATAATCTACACCCCCTACATTATAACACTGAGCAATCGTTTCATCATCTTTTTTTGCTGTAACAAAAATAATGGGGATATTTCTTGTTTTTTTATTTTTTAGTATAAATTTTGCTGTTTCAAAGCCGTCCATTTCAGGCATCATCACATCAAGTAAAATCATATCTATATCTTGATAGAGTAAAACAGAAAGTGCTTCTTGACCAGAGAGTGCTGTAACGACTTTATAAGACTCTTTTTTTTGTAAAATAATCGCTTCTAAAGTATATAAATTTGCTTCTATATCATCAACACACAAAATCGTTTTCAATTATTTTACCTTTTTATAAAGTTTACTTTCTGAAGAACACAAATAAAATTGTTCTTCAAAATCACTGAGTAAGAACTCATCCGCACCAAGAAGAAGATAGCCACCAAATTTTAGAGAATCATAAAAAAGCTGAAAAACTTTTTTTTGTAACTCCGGTGTAAAGTAGATAAGAACATTTCTACAAACTATAACATCAAACTCGTTGAAACTACTATCACTTTGAAGGTTATGCACAAAAAACATCACCCTCTTTTTAATACGTTCATCTACCTCAACAAAGCCATTATGCTGTATAAAATAATCATCCAAAGAGAGTGCACTATGCAACTTTTGGACATTATCTTTTGCTTTAGAGTATTCACTTATACCATAAAGAGCATTTTTTGCTTCATTTAAAACAACAGGATTAAAATCTGTTGCATAAATAAGTGTCTTTTCAAGAAGTGATGCACCTTCTAAAAGCATAGCAAGAGAATAAGCTTCTTTCCCGTTACTCACCCCTGCTGACCATATTTTAATATTATAGTTATTTTTAAAAGGAACTAAAACCTCCATAAGATTTTTCAAATCACTCGGAGATCTAAAAAACTCACTTACATTTATAGAAACTTCTAGAAAAAACAATTTAAAAAACACTTTATTGTATAAAACTAAAAGAACAAACAGTCTCCTGTCTTCTATGGAATACTTTATCTCAAAGAGTTCTATGCGACGTTTTAACATATTTGCATCATACTCTTCATAATTATATTCATATATTTCATAGACTTTTTTTAAAAAATATTTTACTAAATTTTCTTTGGTATATTTTTCAGAGAGAATCGAGAAAAAATCCACCATCTCCTGAGTATCTAAAAGATAATGAAACTTTTTTGTAGCAACAGCTTCACATGGCATTGTGGAAGCATCCCCACACTCACTTGGCTTATGGATAACAACACAACTTTTTAAGTCATATAAATCCTCAAGTGCATCCACACCATCATCAGTATAACCACATTCCAAAACAACACAAAGACGCTCTTTATAATAAGTACCAAAAGATTTAAAAGCTACCGAAATGGAAGGTTTTGCACCATGAACCTCTTGACTCTCTTCAAGGAGTGCCATACCATCTTTTACAAGCAGATGTTTACCTGCAGGAGCTAAATAAACTCTCCCCTTTTCAAAAGCTTCTGCACCTTTTGCATAGCTTACATGTAAGCCTAAGTTTTCAGCTATGAGTGTGTCAAAAGAGTGCTTTGTTTGGGTACCGATATGTTGAATAATTACAACAATATATTTAGTTATATCAATTGCACCTAAAATCGCTAAAATATGCTTTGAACTCTTTGCACTCCCACCTATAAGAATTACATCTGCATCTACATTAATAAAAGCTCTCTCTAAACGTTCATCAAAATGAAGCATAGTTTCAATACCAAGAGAGTGTAAATAGCGTGAAACTCTCATTCTATCTGTGACAAGAGAAAGATTTCTTAAAGGCTGATAATATCCTAACAACTTTACCAATGAAGCATTTAATGTATAAAGAGAAACTATCTTAACCTCATAGTGTTCATAATGTTTTTCAAAAAGCATCTCTAAGGTTGGAATATCATCCTCTTGAAATGCCTTATCTATAACAATGTAACAGCAGTTTTTATGTTCTATATAACGAAGCAAATTAGGAACACCATGCTTTGAGTATAGATACTAATGCATTTAAATCTATTGGTTTTGTAATATAGTCATTTGCCCCTGCTGCAAAACACTGTTCTTTATCAGCTTTTGTACTTTTTGCTGTTACAGCAATAATTGGTATAGAACTAAATCTATCATCATTTTTTATCATTTTAATCGCTTCTAAACCATCGACAACAGGCATCATAATGTCCATTAGTATAACATCCATTTTCTCTTCTGAAGAACCTAAAAACTCATACGCCTCTTTTCCATTAAGAGCACTAAAAGTTTCAGCACCTAACTCTTGGAGTGCTGAAGAGAGTGTAAAAATATTACGACTATCATCATCTACTATAAGAATATTTTTTCCTTCAAAAAGTGTCTCTTCAAAACTTTCATCAACTTCATCTTCCTCATTTAAAATATTTAAAGATGGAGTCTCTTGATTTTTTTTCTCTTCTACCTTTTTTGGCTGTATAGATTCATCATCATTTTTTGCTTTTTCAAGAGGTAAAATAACTCTAAAAACAGACCCTTCACCCTCATGACTTTCAACTTCAATGTGACCATGCATCAAGTCTACAAATTTTTTGCTTATAGAGAGTCCAAGACCTGTACCTCCATACTCTCTACTTATAGAGCCATCTACTTGTTTAAATGCTTCAAAAATAAGATTGAGTTTATTTTTTGGTATTCCTATACCTGTATCAACAACAGAAAATACTATAGCATCTCCTTTTTGTTCTATATTTAACCCAACATACCCCTCTTTAGTAAATTTAAAAGCATTTGAAAGGAAGTTCTTAATCACTTGAAGGAGTTTTGTTTTATCAGCGACAAAATTTCCATGAAATTTATCATCTAATTTTAATTCCAACCCTTTTTCTCTTGCTATCTCATAAAAAAGATCTTGAATCTCTTGAATAATTTCAGAGGAGTCTATAGTATCTTTCATTATTTCCATATTTCCAGACTCCACTTTACTTAAATCAAGTATATCATTAATAAGAAGGAGTAAATCACTTCCTGCTTTGTTAATCACTCTAGCCTTATCACTCACATCATCACACTCATCCTCTTTTACCTGAGTTAAAAGCTTTGAAAGTAAAATAATAGAGTTAAGAGGAGTACGTAATTCATGACTCATATTCGCTAAAAACTCACTCTTATACTGACTTGCTTTTTCTAAGGCATCTGCCCTTTGGTCAAGTTCATCTTGCGTTTTTAAGAGCTCTTCATTTTTGATTTTCATCTCTTTTGATTGGAGCTTGAGTTGTTGTTGTTGCTCTTCAAGCTGTACATTACTCTCTTGTAACTCTTCACTTTGAGACTGAAGCTCTTCGTATGCTTTATTTGTTTCATCAAGAAGTTTTTTGATACGAAGATTTTGTTTGAGCGTATGTAAAGCGGTTGCTATAATACCCGATACTTTTATGAGGTACTCCCTATAAAGGTCAGTAAAGTGTTCAAAACTCATAACTTCTATCACACCAAAGAGATCACCATCGTGAATAAGAGGAAATGTAAACACCTCTTTTGCTCTTGCTTTTGTTGTTCCACTTTGTATTTCAAATGCACTGTCTTGCACATTTGTAAGTAAAATAGGCTCTTTTTCAAGCGCGACCTGTCCTACAATACCTTCACCCAATTTAAAATTATTTGAGAGTTGTTCACGTTGCATATAGGCAAAAGAAGCAACTAGCTGTAACTCCTCTTTCTCTGCCTCATACACATATAAAACACCTGTACTTGCCCCAACATAACGAGACAACATAGATATAGCTTCTTTGGAAAGTTCTTGCATATCATTGATACCTGTGATTTTATCACTTAACTCTCCAACACCATCACTAAACCAAATCTCATTTTTATTTTTAATACTATTTTCTCGTAAAATCTCTGTCATACTTGCAAGCGCAATACCAAGCTCATCATATTTTGATTTTACCTCTATATTTTGAGAAAAATCCCCTTTTGAAATAGCATTTGCCTGATGTACAATCGTTTTTAAGTACTCTATCATTTTAATCATTGCCAAGCCAAGTTTATCATCTTTGGAGCGTGACTCATACTCAAGGTCTACTTTCCCAGAAGCAATATTTTCTGCAACTTTAGAAACAGTTTTAAGGTACTCTACCATATCAATAAGTGCTATACCCAAGAGGTCTGATTCTGTTTTTGCAATAACCTTCACATTGTAGTTTCCATAAGATAAAGAACGAGCAATTTGTGTTATCTCTTTGAGACGTTTTGTCATATTTTCTATAGCCAAGCCCAGTGCATCATGTTCACTTAGCAATTTAACATCTTTAGAAAATTCACCATTTGCTACAGAGTTTGCCTGTGCTATTGTTGTATCTATCGCTTCAACAACAATCTTCGTTGACTCTACTATCTGCCCTATTTCATCATTTGCCTCATAAGTAATGTTCTCTCTTTGTATATTTCCCTTTGCAAGTGCTTTAAGTTGTAATGTTACTTTTGAGAGAGGTTGCATCAATCTTGTGATATATCTGCTAATAATGTAGAGTCCTAAAAAGAGAGAAAGGAACATTATAATAATAAAACTTTGTGTAAAATTATTTAAAGAAGAAAAAACAACATTTTTATCTACAACAGAAATAAGGTACCAGTAACGATTTTCATCCATCTTTTTTGCAGGATAAACTTTTTTTACAGAAAAGATTTTAGAACCATTTGCAAATGTTGCTGAATCTTTTAACTTCTCTAGTTTTTTCATTACGTTTGGATAATCATTTTTAAAATTATAATTTTGATTGAGTTGAAATGCCCAACGTTTTGTAACATCTTTATTGTAAAGATAAAAACCATCTTTATTTAAAAGATAAAACTCTTGTGTCTCTTGGCGTTTGACTCTTTCTATCTTGTTTAAGATACTCGTTGCATCAAAATTTAAAACTAGAACTCCTTGTACTTCATCATTTGCATCGATAATAGGGGTTGCAAAACGTACAACTGGGGCGTATGGTCTTTCGATGACACCATGTTCTATATTTAAATTCATTACAGAAACATAAAACTCATTTTTTTGAAGATGTATAGATTTAAGGTAATAATCACGATGTGATTTATCTTGAAGTTCATTAAAAGGGGTTTCTATCACTTTGTTTGTAAGTTTGTCATATTTGACAACAATCTTTTCATGCCCTTTTTTATCTAAAATACGCAGTTGGTAGTAAACTTTTTTATTTTTTAAGTAGTCTGTCACACTTCTAATGTAGATACTGTGCCAATCATTAATCTTGTCATTTTCTTTAAGGTTTTCCCAAACAAGGAGTGTTCTCAGTGCATAAAAATTGACATTATAATTTAAATCATTTGGCACATACTTTAAAACAGAATTGATATTCTCAGCAAGTCTGTCAACCTCCATTTTATTTAATGCAAGAGCACTCTTTGTATAAGATTCTTCAGCACTCTTATAACCAAACCATGCAACAACACTTACAGTAGCGATCATTACAAATATAAACAGTACAAGTATTTTATCTCGTACAGAAAAGCCTTTTTTAAACATCTTCTAATCCCCTCTTCCTACCATAACAATATTATCTACAAGGTTAAGTTTTCTCAAATTCCAACTCATAAGCTGATCCACCTCAACAGGTGTTTTTGAACTGTACTCTTTTGCAGCAATTGTGATACTGTTAATTTTTAAATATGCTTTTAATGTTTGTAATTCAGCAATAATCATCTGTGTAATACTAAACACATCAGAAGGTGTTGCACTCCCTTTATCTAGAGGGGAAAAATCTACAAATGATATACCTGCTAAAATTTGAAGCTGTTTTATCTTTTCAAGAATTCTCATACCTGTATCAAATGTATCGTTTGGTGTTGCATTTTGATTGATTTTTGCCGGAATTGTATTGTCCTCAATACCAAGTCTTTTAATAATTAAACTCACATCATCATAAACACGCATATTTTGAGCAAAAACATATGAAGGGGTGAAACTACTTCTGTTGAGCTTATCCATTGCAGCTGAAACATAAGAGAGTCCATTAAAAACATCCATTGGTGTTTTGTTTTCGTATTTGCCTATATTAAACTTTTTCATCGGAATAGAATTTCTATACTCAAATATATGAAGTTCTGTTAAAATTCTTTGTGTTTGTTCATACACTAAATCAGGGTTTAAATTTAAAACAGGCGCCATATTTACAGGAGAAATAGAAGGAAGTTTATACATACTTCTTAAAATATTTATCTTAATCATAATCTCATACGACTTCTGCCACACATCTCTAGGCTTTACATTTACCGTTACATGTACAGCTTTTTGCAGCTTCTTCTCATCATACTTAATATTATTATATGCTAAAAGATAATGTACCTCTTTTTTAATACGCATAACTTCTCTGTACACATCACTAGGGGTGATTTCTACAGCAAAAACATAAACACTCAACATACAAACCAAAACTAGATGTTTCATACATTTTCCCCTTTCATTATCTCTACTAATCATAAGACAACTTCTCTTAATGTTTACTTCTAGTGAGTATAATTTGGCATCTACATGTAAGGAAGATTTATGGGTAATCTCATAGTATTTTTAATTTTAGGCGCTGTTTTTTATTATATATATAAAAGTTATTCACGATATGAAGCATTTTCAAAAGAGAGTTTTAAAAACTTCTCTGTAAGTTATGAAACACTCAAGAGGAGTGAGCTTGGACTTTTTGTTGCACTTGTCGCAAAAGTAGCCAAAGCTGATGGCAGAGTTGATGCGCTTGAAGCTGAACTTATCAGTAATATGTTTCGTGATATCTCCTCTGTATTTCCAGACCCTGAAAAAACAAAAGATATTTTAAAACAAATTTTTAATGAAGAAAAAGAAAGAAGTGACAATACACAAGCTATAGCACAACAACTAGCATCAGCTATCAAACGAAACAAAGCAATGCAACAACAGTTTATGGGCTTTTTAATCCAACTTGCATTTGCTGATGGTGAGGTAACACAAAGTGAAGAGGATATCTTGGCTCTTATCGCTGAAGCCTTGGCATTTGATCCTCAAGCGTATCACAACATTTTTGATCAGTTTGAGCAAATGATGCAACATGCACAACCAAAACAGACTCTTGAAGATGCCTATAAAATTCTTGGTGTTTCTCCAAATGACGATATGAAAACTATCAAAAAAGCGTACAGAAAACTTGTTCGCCAATACCATCCAGATATCATCAAGTCACAAAACAAAGATGAAAATTATATGAAAGAAGCAACGCAAAAAACACAAGAGATTAATGCTGCTTATGAGATGATAAAAAAAGCAAGAGATTAACAAAGAGATTGTGATGCTAAGAAAATGGATGCTAGCTTTATTCATAACGCCAATTCTCTATGCTGATACACTTGGTGCTCTTTTATTTCATGGTAACTGCTCCACATGCCACTACATAAAAGAGGACAAATCAGCACCTTCGATTATGAAAGTTCGCCAACGATACAAAACTGCTTTTACACAAAAAAAAGATTTTGTAGCTTATATGTCACAATGGGTAGCTAACCCAAGTGCTGAGCGCTCTATTATGCAAGATGAGATTCAAAAACACGGTCTTATGCCTCAACTTGCCTTTGATGAAGAGGTACTTAAAGATATCACAACATACATCTATGAAACTGACTTTTCAAAAGAGCCTACTCTTCGATAAGAAAATCTTTCTCCCAAAAAAACTCTATCCACTGTGTTGCTTCCTTGACCCAAAAGTCAGGTTGAAGCAACGATGTTTTTTTATAAAAAAGTGTCACTGTTTTACATGTAACTTCTGGAAAATTCTGCTCAATATAATTGCTTACATGTAAGAGTGTTTCTCCTGTGTCTGCAATATCATCTACAAGTAAAACTTTTGCACCCTTTGGGATTTCATAATGCCCTTGCATTGTAATATTTTCTCTCTTTTTCGTTGCATCATACAACTCTGTTTGAACACTTTGAACATTACGAATATTCAAACCTTCAGCTAAAGCATGTGAGAGTGTATACCCTCCCCTTGCAATGGTAAGAATCATATCAGCTTCAAAAGGTCGTACCATTTTTACAAGCTTACATGTATCTGTTTTAAACTCCTCATATGCGTAGTAGTATTTCACTTTAGCCCTTCTTAGTAGATTTTATGTTATTATACAAAATATAGAAGAAAACAAAGGAATAAACAGATGAAATTAAAAAATATTTCAAAAGTAGCATTATCTCTACTTGTTATAAGTGCTATCTCAGGGTGTTCAACAAAAGAGCCTCAAAAACCACAAAAAGCTGCACAGATTCAAGGGTGTAAAATAGAAAACACAAAAGCGCCTATGTGGGCATGTATTCCTGAAGTTGAAGGGTATTATGCTGGTGTTGGTGTTGCTGAGAAATCAGCTGCTGGAATCGCACATATGAGACGTGTTGCACTTATGAATGGTCGTAGTGATTTAGCACAACAAATCCAAACACAAGTAAAAGACAAAATAGAAGGTTTTACGCGTGCTACAGGAAACGGTTCTGCTGAAACAGTTGACAAAGTAACAACAGCTGTTACAAAACAAATAGCAAAAGTAGACCTTAAAGGTTCTAAAGCAGTTGATTATTGGGAAGCACCTTCAGGAGCTATCTACCTTCTTGTTACTATGCCAGAAAAAACAGTAAATGAAGAAGTAAAAAAAGCTGTAAAAACAACAATCTCTAGCTATAAAGATGATAACGCTCTTTGGCAACAATTTCAATCAAAACAAGCTTTAGAAGCACTCGATAAAGAGTTTCCTACAAACTAAAAAAGAGTGCTTTTTATGCACTCTTTAATTCCCTCTTAAAATTTAGCTATAATTACATAAAAACTTTAAGGCACATCTATGTCAAAACTCAAAAAAATCGCCATTATAGGTCGCCCAAATGTGGGTAAAAGCTCTCTTTTTAACAGACTTGTAAAAAAACGCGATGCTATCACTTCTGACTTGGCAGGAACAACCCGTGATGTCAAACGAAAAGTAGCCGTTATTAGAGATAAAGAAGCACAACTTCTCGATACTGGTGGACTTGATAAAGGGTGTGAACTTTTTGACAAAATCAAAGAGATGAGTTTAAAAGCTGCCTATGCTGCTGACATCATTTTATATATGGTTGATGGTAAAGGTATTCCTGAAGATGAAGACAAAAAACTTTTTTATGAACTTCAATCTATGGGAAAAGATATAGCCCTCGTTGTTAATAAAATAGACAATGACAAAATGAAAGAAAAGCTCTGGGATTATTATGAGTTTGGAACAGGAGATATTTTTGGTATTTCCGTTTCACACAACAGAAATACAGTAGAGCTTTTAGATTGGATCTACGACAAACTTCCTGAAGATGCTATCATTAAAGAGGAAGATGAAGTGCAAGTT
>Ga0256843_1000671_pt1 | contig 28735 bp, 29 predicted proteins | sample AlvinellametaG_FD_191572 | JGI IMG/M metagenome (GOLD analysis project Ga0256843, IMG submission 191572) | Pompeii worm associated microbial communities from hydrothermal vent at the East Pacific Rise, Pacific Ocean - Alvinella | ecosystem: Host-associated > Annelida > Integument > Unclassified ... | reverse complement strand
AAGTATTAATCCACACGTCAATAATCCATCCGAAAATATGCGGATTTACTAGTCCTGTAAAAACAAATCTACTCGGTGGTATATCGTATTTTTTAAGTTTTTCTTTAATACTTTCAACATTCCCGTCACCACATGCAAGATATATAGTATTAGGGTTTTGTTTCATAATTTCCGCTATAACTTTTAAATATTCGTCACTGTCAATTTTTATATATCTACCAATTGTTCCTAAAAATACAGTATCTTTTCCGTAAGTTTCAAGAAGCGACTTTTTAAGAATTTCGGCTTTTTTTCTATCTTCCTCACTTCCTATTAAAAATTCCTCAGCTATAGGCACGTTAAATATTCTCCACTCATATTCATTGCATTCCTGCTGAAAATGAGAAATTCTCAAATCTATATTTTCAATATCAGTAGTGCAGTTTCCGTGCGACCAGAAAATCTGCCTTGGGGCACTTCTGTTGGAAAAAATAAAATTGGGAATATCGTATCCTAAAACCGTTGTTACCAAATAATCAATCTTATCTTTAATTATTCTATCTCTTAACTTTAGAGCTTTTTCCAAATGAGGATACATGACACCGCTTTGCTTAAATTCCTCACACGTCGAATACACCTCAACCCCCAAACTTTTAATCATTTCTACCCACGCCATATTATCCGTCTGTTTCTCGGCATAACACATAGAATAAAAGTAAATATCGTAGTTTTTATTAAATTCCTCATTACTTTTTAACTCTTTTAATAAAGAATAGATAACTTTCATAGGCGAATTATTAACAATTCTGTCTATCAAAAACCCTATTTTTTTTCTTTTCGGGGATACACGTTTTTTGCATTTACTCAAAAGATTTCTCTCACCCCATGCTATATAATACTCGCTTGCCGGTTTTTCAATGTATTCGTTAAACTTCCTCCACTCTTCAATCGTCTGGATATTATTTCCGTATACGTGATAAGTAAAAAAATGGTTTGTCATTTGAGCTTCTATATTGTCGTTTTTTATAAACGCTTCGTTTAATTTTACAAGTCTATCGAAAATTTCAAGCCATATTTTATTACCGGTCAATATTTTTACGTTCCACATAACGGCAATCAAATTGGCGTAAATGTTTTTTATCGTCCGAACCTCTTTAAGGGGCATATTATCCAATATATATTCAACCGTTTCGATTAAAAGCTTCGCATCGTCAATTCCGCTTAAAAATGCATGAAACGCTTCAAAATGAGGATTATTAAGAATCGAATAGATATTAATGGTAAAATAGTTATACACAAACTCCTTAAACCAATCTTCTCCGTTCAATGTTTTTAAAATAAATATAACATTGTTTAACAAAACCTTCTCTTCCGTAGAAGCTTGAGGATAGTATTGCAAAAGGACGTCTATATTTTGTGAAACAAAAGAGTCTTTTTCCACATCTACGTCTCTAAAAAGGGAATAAAGTTTTATCCAATTCGAAGGCGGAATATCTCCTTTTTTTAATATAAGTTCGTCCGTTTTGGCTCTGATAGAAAGCAGAAGATTTTTTTTGTCGTTTATTTTTACGTCATTATCCGTAATATATTTCACAAAATAATCCAAATCTCCGATATCGGTTATTTTATTCAAATCCATTTTTTATCCTAAATATTGAAATTGTTATAATTTTAACAAAAATACCGATATAAAAACAAAAAGGTTAATTATGTCCAAAATATTCGAAAACAACATTAAAGCCCTTATAAAAAAAGACGAAATACTTGCAAGTAAACTTTTTTCTATTAAAACCAACGAAAATTTTGAGGTGGTCCAGCAAGGAGACGACCCCATAAACCTTAATATAATAGACAAAAAACGCGGCTTTCCGATTTACAAAACCAATCCTCTTGAAGAAATAGAAAAAAAACGTAAAGAGTTTAAAAAATATCAAAGATATCCGGTATTGTTTCAATACGGTATTGGTAACGGTATCTTTACAAAACTACTCTTTGCAAACCCTTCCCACCAACACGTAATAGTCTACGAGCCAAATTTGGAAATATTATATATAGCTTTAAATATCGTAGATTTTTCTCAAGAAATAGAAGAAGAGAAAATCAAATTTTTTAATCCCCTCGAATACAGATACGCCCAAGCCATAAAACTTTTCGAAAACCCGGATATTCAAGTTTTTAGCAAAATCTACCAACTCCATATCTATTCTGAGTATTACGAAAAATTTTATTCGGATAATATTTTGGAAATCAATAAAATCAACCTAAGAGCCATTAAACAAGCCGTTAACAATTTAGGAAACAGCAGCATAGATACTCTCATAGGAATAGAACACCACATAAAAAACACACCGGAAATGATAAAAAACATGCCGTTTAAAAAATTCGCCCTCAAAAATAAAAATAAATACGATTATGCAGTCATCGTAGCTACAGGACCTTCTTTAGAAAAACAACTGCCGATTTTAAAAGAGATTCAAGATTACGTAACGATAATAAGCGTTGATGCAAGTATGCCGATACTTGAGAAATGGGGTATAAAGCCCGACGTTGTCGCTTCATTGGAAAGGGTTGAAGCAACTTCGGCTTTTTTTAAAAACACCTCTAAAGAGTTCCAAAAAGAGATTATCATGCTTCACTCTTCTTTGCAACATGAAGAGGTCCTAAAACACTCTTATGGAATCAAATCTCTTCCGATGCGTCCTTTTTATTTTACAAAATACCTTAACTTAAGCAATTACGGGTTTATAGGGATAGGAATGAGCGCGGCGAATATGGCATATGAATTCGCCTATATTTTAGGCATTAAAAACATTATATTGATAGGGCAAGACTTGGCATATTCAAAAGACGGTAAATCACATGCGAAAAACCATGTTTTAGGTGAAGACGAAGTAAAATTTAAAGAAACGGACGAATATGTCCCGGCTTACGGAGGAGACGGGCTTATCCGAACCACTAAAGTTTGGAATATGTTTAGAAACTTTTTTGAAAGAGACATATATATCTCCTCTCAAGAAGGATTTACGACCTATAACGCCACCGAAGGAGGTGCCAGAATCGAAGGTGCGATTGAAATACCGTTTAAAGAAATAGTAAAAAAAATACCTAAAAAAAGAAAAAAACCTCTTCAACTCGTTAAACCTACACAAAAACAGATAGATACATATTTAATAAAAGCTCATAAAAAATACTCTTCTATTTATGAATACGGTGGGAAAATACAAAAACGAATAGAAAAGCTGTTTTTGCAAGTTGCAAAAGAGTGCGAAAAACTTGAAAAATTAAAAGACGAAAATAAACTTGATAAAATCAATTATGATAGATTGGTAAGACTTTCTAATAAAATAGATAAAATCAAAAGCAAAATCGAAACCAAATCTTTCTATTCTCAATACGGAGAGGTTGTCCAAAGCTCGCTTATGCATCAAGAAATGGAACTTGCCAAAATCCAAGTAGCGCCTTCGGATACCGAAATAGAAAAAAAGGCAAAATTAATCGATTGGATTATGAAGCATAAATATTGGCTGTTTGAACTTGCGGGGACTATCAACGCCGAAAGAATCGTTATAAAAAGAGCTATACCGAATTTAGAAAACGAACTGAAAAAAAGAGGATTGGAATTTAACCCTTTACAAGATAAAGAGGATTAATCCCTCTTTAGGCTATAAGCAAATCTTTTGCCGGCAAACATTGGTTTAACTTCTCCGACCAAATAAGGGACAATAAATTCTTCTTCAATAAGGACCACTTCTTTTTGAGGTATATTTAAACTAAAATTATTAATCGCGTTATCGCTTATAAATTTTTGGAAGGTATCATTATCACCTTCAAAAAATTCGGCTAACGCCGGCAAAATAACAGGAGCACTAAAGATTCCCGCCGCGCCTTTTAGTTTATTTTTAAGAGTATGCGGAGCGCTATCGCTTCCAAACATCACCTTTCTGTGCCCCGATTTTACGATATCTTCTATAGCGTCTTTATCTTTTGGTGTCTTTATAATCGGTTTGCAGAAATTATGTGGATTTAAACCTCCTCCTATAACATCATCAAGCGTTAAGAGCAGATGATGCAACGTTACCGTTGCGTATAAATTATCGTATTTATCGACCAAATCAACTAAATTATAAGTTGAAATATGTTCCATTATAATTTTTAGATTCGGAAAATCTTCCGCAAGTTTTTTATATACTATAGCAAATTCCCTTTCCCTATCCATTACAAATCCGTTCGTTTCACCATGAACGGAGAGAGGGATATCAAGTTCTTGCATAATTTCCAATACGGGATAAATGTTTTCTATAGATTTCACTCCTCCGTCCGAATTGGTCGTAATACCGGCTGGATAAAGTTTAATAGCAAATATTTCATCTCTTAATACTTCAAGTTCTTCTTTTGAATATTCTCTCATAAATAGATTCATTAAAGGGGTAAATTCCTTGGAGTTATTTAAAATCTCCTCTTTATAGCTTAAAAGTCTATCCATATTATCCACCGGAGGGACCAAATTAGGCATTACTACCGCCGCCGCGAACTGATTATAGGTATAAGGAATAACATCACGAAGCATTTTACCTTCGCGAAGATGCAAGTGCATATCCACAGGAGTATTTAACACAATCATAAAAGACCTTTTTTATGTAATTGTATCATTTTTTAGTCGCTAAATCTCCTGAAATAATAGCGTTTCTAATTTCATCTGCAATATTGCTAAACCCTTGTGGAGTTGATGGGAGCATAATAGTGTTGCTTGGAGCTTGGGCTGCGTCTTTTAAAGTATCAAAATATTGAGTTAATAAAACAAATCTTAAAATTTCCTCTTCACTGATATTTGTATTTTTCATCTCTTCAATTGATTTTGCAAATCCTCTAATAATTTCTATTCTTTGATCAGCAATTCCTTTACCTTGAAGTTTTTTAGCTTCAGCATTTGCTTCTGCTGCTTTTACCATAACTATTTTTTTTGCTTCCGCTTTTTGAAACGCTGCTTGTTTTTCTCTTTCACTTGCTACAATATCATTCATAGCTTTTATAATTCTCTCATCTACTTTAATATCAGTCACAAGTGTTTGAATTATTTTATATCCAAATCCTTCAATTGCATCCCCTACCCCGTCTTTAATGGCTGCAGCAATTTTACCTTTTTCATTAAAAATCTCATCAATAGTTAATTTTGGTACTTCCGATCTAACAACATCAAAAACGTAGGACTTTATCTGCTCTGTCGCATCTTCAAGCTCATAGACAGATTTATATATCTTCTCATCTTTATCTTCAACTCTATATTGGACAGATACTTGTATGGTTACAAATACGTTATCTTTTGTTTTTGTAGAAACATCAACATCAAGTTGCTGAATACGAAGAGTTTGATATTTAACTTGTTCGATTATTGGAAATTTGGCGTTTAATCCAGCTCTTACTACTTTTTTAAATCTTCCAAATCTTTCAATTAACCCTACCTCATTTTGTGGAACTATAAAAAGAGTATCAAGGCTTAAAAGCCTAATTATGGAATTAAGCGTCCAGTTTCTAAATTTCATCCTTTCTCCTATAAAACGAATTTTATATCTTTATGCTCTTGAAGTCTTTTGAAAAATTCGTTTCTCTCTTCTTCGCTTGTTACATATGCTTCAAATTTTTGAGAATAATATTTTCCGTGCGTTTTATTATCTTCTACATTACATTCTTGATTATTTATGCACTCTTTAACCGCCTCTCTCATTTTTTCTTTATCTTCGCCTATAATTCTAAATCCCCACATTCTCGGATATTCGATTTTATTCTCTTCTTGTGCCATATTGACTCCTTAAGCTTAAATTATATTTAATATTATATCAAAATTTTAAGGAAAAGTTAAGGAAAGAGTTTACATAAAGTAAACTATCGGCACGATTGTCGGATATTTTTTCGTTTTTCTAAAGACATGCTTTCTTATTACGTTCCTAAGTTCGTTTTCAAAAATTCTGTTTTTTTCATAAACGTAATCTTTAGCGTGATTAATGTAGTTTATTAAAATATCTTCCATCTCTTTGGCGAAATGTTTATCTTCTTTATCCGCTATAATACCAAATGTCGTAACACGCGGACGAGAGAGCAGTTTTTTATTTTTCCTATCGACCTGCGCGACAATCATTATAATACCTTCGTTTGCAAGCTTTTGTCTATCCAACACTATGTCGGTTTCTATTTTTTCGTTAATTTGATTATCTATATAGATTTTACCGACTTTTACGGATTTAACTTTTCTAACTCTCTTAGGCGCTATTTCCCACTGCTCTCCGTCTTCCATTACGTATATATTGTTTTCGTTCATACCCAGACTCATAGCCGTTTCTTTATGTTTTACCAAATGGTTGTATTCGCCGTGCACCGGGAAAAAATATTTAGGCTTAACGAGTCTTAACATCAATTTTTGTTCTTCTTGAGCGGCATGCCCGGACACGTGAATTTCGCTAAAATCTTGATAAGCTACTTTTGCACCTTTTTTCATTAAGAAATTAATAAGTTGCGAAACGGTAGGCTCGTTGCCCGGAATCGCTTTTGCGCTTATTACAATCTGGTCTCCCTCTTTTATTTTAACGTGTCTGTGTTCGTCAATCGCCATTCTATAAAGTGCGCTCATACTCTCACCCTGACTTCCCGTCGTTACTATTAAAATCTCCTCGTCTTGATATTTCCCTATTTCATACGGGTCGATAAATATGTCACGCGGAAGTTTAATATACCCAAGATCCATTGCAACGTTTAGGTTTTGTTCCATACTTCGACCGATAATACAGACTTTTCTACCGTATTTAATACCTCTTTCTATTGCTTGATAAACTCTGTGTATATTTGAAGAAAAGGTTGACATAATCACCCTGCCCTTGGCTTTAAGAAATAAATCGTCAAACGTGTTACCCACTACGCTTTCACTCGGAGTAACGCCTGGTTTGTATGAATTCGTAGAATCGCTAAAAAGTGCCAATACGCCTTTTTCGCCATAATATGCCAATCTATGCAAATCGGGAGTATAACCGTCTATTGGCGTATGGTCGATTTTAAAATCGCCCGTATGAATTATCGTCCCCGCCGGGGTTTGTATAGCCAAAGAAGAGCTGTCGATAATAGAGTGAGTCATATGTATCCACTCGATTTTAAAATCCCCTATTTGGATAGGGTGTCGTTTTTTTACACTTCTAAAATAACTTTTGTGTTGCAACAATTTATGTTCTTTAAATTTATTTTCTATCATCGCTAACGGCAAAGACGTCCCGTAAATAGGAAACTGCATCTCTTTAAATAGATACGGAACGGCACCGATATGGTCTTCGTGTCCGTGGGTTATAATAAGCCCTTTGATTTTATGTTTGATTTCTCTAAGATAACTAAAATCCGGAATCAATATATCCACCCCGTGCATATCTTCGTTTGGAAAACTCATACCGCAATCTATAATAATTGCGCTATTTTCGGTTTCAAGCACCGCGCAATTTCCACCTATTTCATCAAGTCCTCCAAGAGGTGTAAATCTAACCCAACCTTTGGAATTACTATCCACTTTATTATGCGAATTAAGTCTTGCGTGTTGAATTTTTTCGTTTTCGTTAAACGCTTTGTTTAAATCTTTAAACCATACGAAATTCTTCGGGTCCGTTTTTTTTGTGGCTCCGTTTTTTTTAGTGTTTTTAACGAATCCGGCGTTTTTTTGATTTTTTCCTTCCATATATTCTCCTTTCTTTTTGCCTTAGCGCAAATCAGAAAAGAGCCGGAAAAAAGTCGAGCCGTCTACTTGGTGAGGTCTTATATTTTCGGCAAGGTTATATTTAGATAAATCGAGTTTATAGCTTGCGGACAAATTTTTTTTAAGTGTTTTTCTCGGGTTTGCAAAAGCGGTTTTTAAAAATTTTGCAAACTCTTCATCAAAAGAGTTTTCAAACTTTTCAAACAAAACAACCGAACTCGTCACCTTAGGCGCAGGTATAAAAGCACCTGGAGGGACATCGAACTGTTTTTTTACCTTAGCGACGCTTTGTGCCAAAATCGCTAATGAGGAATAATTTTTATCCCCCGCTTTTGCGCAGAATTTATCCGCAACTTCTTTTTGAATTAAAACAAGTATGTTTTTTGCATTTTTATCTTTTAATGCTTTTAATATTATATTAGTCGCAATGTAATAAGGTAAATTTGCAATTAAATCATACTTCTCTTCAACTAAATTATCTTGCCAAAAATTTAAAACGTCACCGCATTTTAAATTAAGACTTGGAAATTTTTCTTTTAAAACTTCACATAAATCTTTATCAATCTCAAAAGCTGTTACTCTTCTTTTTTCCAGCAGCTTTTCCGTTAAATCGCCTAAGCCAGGTCCAATTTCAACGACTAAATTATCGCTATTGGGCATCGCTTCGACGATTTTGTTTAAATAATGTTTGTCTTTTAAAAAATTTTGACCATATTTTTTCTTTGCTTTGATTATATCATATCCTTTTTTTAATGTAAATAGTTTGATAAAATTATAACAAAAAAGGGACTTCATGGAATATTTTGCAAAGCGTATAATCCCTTGTCTTGACGTAAAAGACGGCAGAGTGGTAAAAGGCGTAAACTTCGTAGGACTGCGTGATGCGGGCGACCCGGTCGAAGCCGCCGTGCGTTATAACGAAGAAGGTGCCGACGAATTGACATTTCTTGATATTACGGCAAGTCACGAAGGCAGAAAACCGATAGTCGATATCGTAAAACGCACAGCCAAAGAAGTATTTATTCCGCTGACGGTAGGAGGAGGAATTAGTGAACTTAACGATATATACGACTTATTAAATGTCGGTTGCGATAAAGTATCTATAAATTCCGCCGCCGTAAAAAATCCTCAATTTATTAACGAAGCGAGCAAAAGATTCGGTTCGCAGTGTATCGTAGTCGCAATAGACGTAAAACGGATAGCTCCTAACAAATGGCATGTTTTTATTAAAGGAGGACGAGAAGATACGGGGCTTGACGCTATTACCTGGGCGAAAGAAGTAGTTGAGAGAGGTGCGGGTGAAATTTTATTAACGTCAATGGACGCGGACGGAACGAAAGAGGGATTTGATATTCAAATAACCCAAATCATTTCCTCTCTTGTTAATGTCCCTGTTATTGCAAGCGGGGGTGCGGGTAAAAGCGAACATTTTAAAGACGTATTTAATCACGGTGCCGATGCCGCTTTAGCCGCAAGTATTTTTCATTTTAAAGAAATCGAAATAATAGACTTAAAACACTATCTTAAACAAAACGAAATAAACGTCAGATTATGAAAAAGTTACTATTGTTACTCCCGATTTTTATTTTTGCTTTTCAAGTAGAATTTACAAAAATTTACAAAACATTCGTAATCCCCTCCGATACGACGTATGAGGTCTGTTCTTCTGCTCTTTATGATTTTCCATTCGAGGTTGTTAAACGCGGAAACTGTTATATATTGCTTGATAATTTTAACGATATCGACTTATATCTGACTAATCAATTTTATCCTTCGAATAATACTACGATTAAAAAAATAAAATACGCCCTTATAGATTACGATACGATTCAATACGATATCATTCGTACATTAAAACAAACCTACAAAACATGTAATATTAAAAGCGTAATTTTTTTAAATGATGACGTCAAAAAAATAATTACGAAACCTCAGACAATTAAATTAAAATACAAAATTATATTGGATTGTAATTGATTCACGTGAAACAAAAGGTATCTTATGAAAAAAATAATAATTTTTCTTTCTCTTTTTCTTTTTCTTTTTGGAACGGATACCTACACAATAAAAATAAATAACAAAACATACACATACAAAAAAATCACTGCCACTGAAATATTTGAAAATAAAAAAATCGGAAAAACAATAATAGTTTGTTGCAATATTCAATTTGATAATATAAAGGAATTAAAAAAAGCAATAAAAAACCGTTCAATAAAACCTCTAACATATACAAAACCAACCATTGCATATAAATATACCACTATGAAAGAGACTTATAAGTATGTAATGATTAAAAATTGTAAAGATTTTAAAAAATTAGACCCGTATCAAAGAGGTGAAGCTATAATTACTTTTTTGATTAATGACAAATACAATAAAGCTGATAAGCTTTTAAACTGCGACCTTGAAATAACTTCACATTCACTTGCCGAGCCGTATATGGCAATTTTCCAAGGCAACTATAAAAAGATTGATAAACTTTTAAAAAAACATCATATAAAAATAAGCGATTTCGTAACATGCACTATAGCAAAAGAAAAAAAATGGAATTTGTTTGAATATTTTACCAATAAAGAAAATTTTTTAAAAAGCAACTTAACATGTAGCAGTGGAGTCAAGAACGTAATAAAACGTTACGGTTATACACCACTGCTTAAAAAAGATTTAAAAAAACTCTCAAACGAAGAATTAAGAGTTTTAGAAAAATACGATAAAAGAGATTATATAAAAGCTTTGATTTGTGTAAAAGAACTAAATTTTTATGAAGGAGACAGCTATCATTGTAAATATGCGCTTAAATATTTCCCGGATAATATAAGAGTATTAGCCGCAAATAAAAAAACCGATGTATTAATTTCAAAAATGAAAAAATCAAATAATCCTTTATTTTTATCATATCTTGTAAACTTATATATAATCAAAAACGATAAAATAAACGCAAAAAAAGCGTATACAAAACTTTTAAACGTAATTTATAAACAAGAAGGCTCATTATCTGCAAGGATAATAGTTTCAATTCTTGGTCCGTTTATGGGTGTAAAATATCCGAAAAACGACTATCAGTTAAAACAACATGTTATTGATTTAGCTCTTGATAGATTTCAAGGAGTAAATTTTATAGAAAAATTTTTAAAAAGATTTTATAATGACTATAATGAAACCTTAAAAAAAGAAGTTATAGATACAGCAAATAAGGAGTTTTTAAATAATGAATAACGTCAATATAATCTCAGCCGGCAATCAAGAAACATTTAATTTTGCAACTCCTATAGGAGTCGGGTTAATCAACAGTGTTATAAACCTTACAAGATTGTGTCTATTTGATAAACCAAATTATCTTATATTTATTGGGACTGCCGGTAGCTATGGAGAAAAAAAAATTTTTGATATTATACAAACTCAAAGTGCTTCGAATATTGAACAATGTTTTTTAAATAAAAAATGTTATTCACCAATAGATAATATAATTACATTTGCAAAAGATGTTTCTCGTGAAACAATAGTAAATTCATCAAACTATATAACAACCGACGAAGAAACAGCAAAAAAATATTTAAAGTTAAATATTCACGCAGAAAATATGGAGTTTTACTCAGTTATGAACGTAGCAAAAGAGTTTCAAATTCCAACAATCGGGATTTTTGTGATAACAAATTACTGTCATAAAGAAGCTCACAAAGAGTATTTATCCAATATAAAAAAAGCAAAAGAATTTTTGATTTCATATCTTATAGAAAAACATATCATAAAGGAAAAAGATGGATAAAAAAATATTTATGGATTATTTGCCAGAAGAGTTAACCGCTCAAGGAATAGAGCCAAAATTTCGAACGAAACAATTATACAATTGGGTATACAGAAAATATGTTGATACGTTTGAAGAAATGAAAAATATACCTAAAGATTTAAAAGAAAAATTACAAAAAAAGTATATAATCGAACCTTTAACACTCTTAAATCATGAAGTGGCGGCTGACGAAACGGAAAAATTTTTATTTAAACTAAACGATAATCACACGGTAGAAACGGTTTTGATTAAAATGAAAGACGAAGAGATTAAAGAAGGTAAAATTAAAGAAGCAAAATATACCGTTTGTGTTTCCACTCAAGTAGGTTGCAAAGTAGGCTGTGCTTTTTGTTTGACCGCAAAAGGCGGATTTGTTAGAAATCTCAGCGCGGGAGAAATTGTGGCACAAGTACGATATATGAAAAAATTTAAAAAATTCGATGAAAATAAAGCATTAAATATCGTTTATATGGGAATGGGAGAACCGTTAGATAATTACAACAACCTTGTAAAAGCCATTAAAATTTTAGCACATGAAGACGGAATGAATATATCTCCAAGACGCCAAACGGTATCAACCTCCGGTATTGCTCCCAAAATAAAAAAATTAGGAAATGAAAATTTAGGGGTGAATTTAGCGATTTCTTTACATGCCGTAGACGATAAACTAAGAGAAAAACTTATCCCTTTAAACAAAGCCTATAACATACAAAGCGTTATAGACGCCATAAAAGAGTATCCGATTGATAAAAGAAAAAAAGTAATGTTTGAATATTTAGTTATTAAGAACGTAAACGACGATATATCATCGGCTAAAAAACTTGTCAAATTGTTAAACGGTATTCCAAGCAAAGTAAATTTAATCTATTTTAATCCTTATCCGGGAAGTGAATTTGAAAGACCCGAAGATGAAGATATGAAAAAATTTCAAGATTATTTAATAAACAAAGGAATACTCTGCACCATTAGAAAAAGCAAGGGCATGGATATCTCAGCGGCTTGCGGACAGCTTAGAGAAAAAAAACTAAAGGACGAAAATGGCGGAAATTAAATATCTACCCGCGGGTATTAGGCTACATTTAAAAGAGATAATTTATAAATTTACCGATAATTTAAACGAATATTACTATTTCCATTTTGAAGATATACCCACAGGACTTAAAGCCGAAAAACTTCTAAAAAAACACAAAATTAAATCCATACCGACTCCCAACGATATTTTTGAAGAGTGCGGAGTGTCAATTTTAACCAAAGATAAAGAAAAAATTAAAGAACTGCTAAAAAAAGAAAAAATAAATTTCGAAATTTGGATATACGACGAAGGATTTAAAAAAATAGAAGGGAATCTTAAGGCTACTTCGTGTAAAATTTAATATAAGCGGTATTTTTTAATTTACTAAAATAATCTTTTAAAATCGCTTCCCTTTTTTGAGCGATAATTTTATTGGCTATGAGAGCTTTTATTTTTTCAAACGGTATATAGGTTTCACCCTCTTTCCTATTTACGTAAAACATTGCGTAATTCATTCCTTCGTTTACAATAGGAGTAAACTCGCCAACTTTTGTTTGCTTAAACATAAAAAGCAATCCCAACGGCAACTCATCGGCATTATAAACGACAACTTGCGATTTAACACCGTTAGAAAACAAAGGATTATTTTTAACTTGATTAAGCAATGCTTTATTATTTGCGATATATTTCGTAACTTGAATAGTTTTGAAAATTTTAAATTCGTTTTTATGTTTTTCGTAATATTTACTCAATTCTTCATCGTCAACATGAAGTTTTGTTTGGACTATTTGGTCGAAAAGTTTGCGTTTTAGCAAATTCATTCTTAAATTTTTTATAAACGTTTTATATTCACCTTTTTGCATTAAGATATTTTTAAATTCATAAGTATCAAGCCCGTTTTGTTTGGCGATTTTGTCTATTGCATTTTCAATTTCGAAATCGTCTACATTGATACCTCTTTTTTTAATTTCGCTACGGATTAATTTATCGTCTATCAACACTTTTAAAGCTTCATTGGGGGATAATTTCAATTTTTGCGATGTTTTATATACATCATAAGTAGTAATCGGCAAACCGTTAACGGTAGCTATGACTTTATCCAAAACTTTTGCGTATAACGACACGACAAACAATAACGCCAATAGAAATCTCATATTTTAAACCTTTGTTTTTTTAATAGTATTTAAGGTATCAATCAAATCAAGCAGTTTTTTTTCACCAATTTTATCAACGATTTTTTGATGATACTTTTGTGCTATTTTATCAACTTTACCTAAAACTTCCAACCCGATATCGGTTAATTTCACTATGTAGGATTTATTATCGATGTAATTTCTTATTAAATATCGTTTATTTTCCAAAACTTTAATTATTCTTGTAACGGTTGCTTTATCACGATTAAAAAGTTCGGCAATTTGAGTGGGCGTTAATTCGCCGTATTCGTTTACAAGTTTTATAACCGCATACTGTTCGGAAGATAGGTTATAGGATTTAATCTCTTTGTTAAAGTTTTTTCTAAGATAATTCAAAGTCGTCGTTAACGCATAGCCAATTGAAGTATTTATATTAAACGGCATAATAAACCTTTGTTTTAGATTATGCAATTATTACAACAAAGTAATTTCAAGTCAAGAAGGAAAAAAGAAATTATTTAGCCGCTTCCTTTAAAGCGTTTAGTGCCGCTTCGTAATTAGGTTCGGCTGTAATTTCGTCTACAAGCTCTTTATAGGTGATTTTACCTTCTTTATTAACTACAAAAATCGCTCTTGCGCTAAGTCCTCTTAGTGCACCTTCGGCTATTAGTATTCCGTAAGCGCTTGAGAAACATTTATCTCTAAAATCGCTTAATACTTGAAGATTCTCGATTCCTTCCGTAGAACAAAATCTTTTTGCCGCAAACGGTAAATCCATAGAAACTACATAAACCGTAGCTCCCTCTACACTTGCCGCTTCATTATTGAATTTTGTCGTTTCCAAAGCACAAACAGGCGTATCAAGACTCGGGACCGCTACGATTAATTGAGCCTTATCTTGTGCCCCTCCTATCGTAATTTCTTCAAGTCCGCTGTTAGGCAAAGTAACAACAGGCGCATTATCTCCTACATTTACTTGATTACCGTATAAAGCTACGTCGTTTCCTTTTAATTTAGTCATTGTCGGCATATCGTTTCCTTTTTATTTTGAAGTATATCAGAAAAGAGGGGAATAAAAAAGAGTAAATTTATCTTTTATTAGAAGTGTTACAAATCGTTACATTTATAATCGGCGATAAAAGTGTTCTTAACCTTTCCTTTAAAATAGAGTCTGCCGTTATTTAATCTTATTGTAAGTTCTTCCTTGCTTTTAGGATATACCAACACCTCATCTTCGACTAAGCCTAAATCCCTCGCAACCAAAAAAGAAGCACACATTCCGGTCCCGCAAGCAAGAGTTTCGTCTTCTACGCCTCTTTCAAACGTTCTGACGTAAAGTTTGGAATTTTTAACTTCTGCAAAATTTACATTAGCGTTATATTTTTCTCTCATTTTTTTCGCTAACGCTTTGTCAAATTTATCAATAGAAGAAATTGTTACCAAATGTGGCACCCCCGTATCGTAAAGTTTCCACTCAAACCCCTCTTCTTCAAACGTATCTTTTAAAAGTTTATGCTTAGTTAATTGCGACTCGACCACATCTCCTTCAACCTCTCCCAAAATCACGCCCGCAAGCGTTAAAAAACGCATTTTTTTAGGAGCAAGCCCGTTTGTATAAGCATAATGCATTGCCGCCCTACTTCCGTTACCGCACATTTCGGCTACGCTTCCGTCTGCATTATAAAACTGCCACTCGAAATCATACTCGTTATGAGGCAAAATCACAATTAGCCCGTCAGCCCCTATTCCGTTTTGTCTATCACACAGCTCTTTTGCCAAAGAGCTTCTATCCTCTTTTTTAAAGGTATGAAAAATTACAAAATCATTCCCGCTTGCACTATATTTACTTAAAACCATCAAACACCTTTTTAAAATCTATTTTCGTTTTACACTTATCCAACTCAAATCCAAAACTCTTATCAAATTTAACTTCTCTATACCCTTTCTTTTCGTTTTTAAAAATTTTAATCTCTTTATTCTCGGGATTAATCAACACCTACCATTTAACCCCGCTTTTTCATATAGCTTATACTTTAAATTTGCATCTTTTCAGCAGAAGACAAACTTAAAACCTCCCCTAAGAATTATATAATTTTTTGGGCGTAAAGCCAAAGCGTTTTTTAAATTCTCTAATCATATGAGATTCATCACTAAAGCCGGCTTCTTGAGCTACTATCGAAAGAGGTAATTTATTTATTAATTCCCTTGCAAACTCAATCCTTAAATTAAGAATATATTGATACGGAGTAATTCCCTTTTTTTTAGCAAATATCCTAATAAAATGATATTTTGAAAGATTACTAACTTTTGCAACATCATCTAAATTTATATTGACAAAATTTGAATGTATAAACTCGACAGAATCTTTGATTTTACTATCAAGTGTTAAACATTCTTTTTCCTCATACTTTAAAAATTGTGAAATCAAAAGTAAAAAATTCTCTTCTCTCTCAAACTTATCAACACTCTCATAAAACCTAAAAAACTGTCTAAAAATCTTAAAATCCCTTATAGAATTTTTAAATGTTAATTTCTCTTTTTCAAAAATATCAATCGATGCTTTTTTAATCTCGGAGACTGAGGGCATAAAATTGATATATTCCCACTCTCCGCTTGGCAAATGCAACTCATAAGGATTTATTATTTTTATCTCTCCCTCTTTTACTTCAAACTCCTTTTTGCCAATTTTTAAATAGTGGACCCCACTAATAACCGCCCCAATTGAATAGGTTGTGTGAAAATGCTTTTTAAATTGTTGATTTTTATATTTACATTTATAAAACATTTCATTTCCTATTTATCAAATATACAGCCATTATACTCAAAATCCCGCCAATAACTAAATTAAGAGTGATTTTCTCTTTTAAAAAAACAGTAGAAAAAACAATAGCACTGACTGGGACTAAAAAGAAAAACGCACTTGCAATTTTGCTTCCGAGTCTCTTTACTCCCAAAAAATATATTGTCGTAGCAAAAGACGTAGCATAAAATGAGAGTAAAAACATATTTAGCCAAAATTTAAAGTCCAACTTAAAAATGTTATGAACTTTAAAACCTAAAAAAATTAAAGAAATTAAAGATGTAAAAACAAACATAAAAAACGAAAAAGTAATTGCATTAGATCTGTTTTTACTGCTAACAATTGTTAAAATAGGCCAGGTAAAACTTGCCAAAATATAAAAAATATTGCCTTTATTAAAAATTTCACTTCCGAATTTCCAAAATCCTAAAATCAAAAAACTTCCTAAAAATCCAAGAATTAATCCAAAAATTTCTATTTTTTTTAGCTTTTTTCTATAAAGCAAAGCAATTAAAATAAAAGTAACTATAGGATTTAAAGTCGTAACAAGCACACCGCCTATACTCGCTAATCCATACTTTGTCCCAAGAAAAAAGAAAAGATTATAAAAAAACAGTAAAATTCCGGATATAAAAGCCAATTTCAAATCAACTTTATCCTTAAAATAAAAAACTAAAGGCAACAATCCGATAGCGGTAAATAAAAATCTCCAAAAAACAAGTTCACTTGACGGAAGGTAGGAATTTAAAATTTTTGCGCTAACCCAAGTCTCTCCCCAAGCAATCATAGCCATAATCATTAAAAACAACAATAATTTATTGCTCATATAAAACCTTTTTGCTAATTTTAAAAATTTAAAAAATTTTTGTATAGAAAAAAATTGCTATAATTATGAAAAAAAGGAAATTAATGATTTTAATCGCAGGACCTTGCGTGATTGAATCCCGCGAGCAGATTTTTAAAATTGCAGAGTATTTAAAACCATACAACGAAAAATATGATTTTTATTTTAAAGCAAGTTTCGATAAAGCAAACCGCACAAGTCTCGAAAGTTACAGAGGTCCCGGAATCGAGAAGGGACTCGAAATGTTAGATGAAATAAAAACAAAATTCGGATATAAACTTTTAACGGACGTTCATGAAACTTGGCAAGTTAAAAAGTGTGCCGAAGTGGTAGACGTTTTGCAAATACCGGCATTTTTATGCAGACAAACGGATTTATTGGTAGAAGCAGCTAAAACTAATAAAGTTGTAAATATCAAAAAGGGACAATTCATGAATCCCGAAGATATGAAATATTCGGTATTGAAAGTATTAAAAACAAGAGGTTGCAACGAAATAAATTACGAAAATTCTTTAAAACACAACGTTTGGCTAACAGAAAGAGGCACGACGTTTGGTTATGGAAATTTGGTAGTAGATATGAGAAGTTTGGCAATTATGAGAAACTTCGCCCCTACGATATTTGATGCAACACACAGCGTTCAAATGCCGGGAGGTGCCGGAGGCAAAAGTAGCGGCAAAAGGGAATTTGTCCCTATTCTCAGCAAAGCGGCGGCGGCTGTCGGGGTTGATGGATTTTTCTTTGAAACTCACTATAATCCGCAAGAAGCCTTAAGCGACGGCGCAAATATGATTACACCCGAAATACTGGATAAAACGCTTAATAATATAGAATGTATTAACAATTGCAAGGAGAATAAATGAACATAATAGAAGGAAACCTACAACTTAAAGGCAATGAAAAAATTGCGATAATAGCCAGCAGATTCAACCATTTGATAACGGACAGACTTATAGAAGGAGCAAAAGACGCATTTTTAAGGAACGGCGGCAATGAAGAAAACTTGGATTTAATATTGGTCCCAGGGGCGTTTGAGTTGCCTTTTGGGTTAAAAAGAGCGATAAAAACGGAAAAATACGACGGTATTGTATGCGTAGGAGCCGTAATTAGAGGCGCTACTCCACATTTTGACTATGTTGCGGCTGAAGCTACGAAAGGAATTGCAAATACGACTCTTCAATCAAATATTCCGGTCACGTTCGGTCTTTTAACCACCGATACGATAGACCAAGCTATAGAAAGAGCCGGGACCAAAGCCGGAAACAAAGGCTTTGAAGCGATGATAGGACTTATAGAAATGATAAACTTATACGAAAAATTACAATAGTTATTTTCATTTTTCGGTTATAATTTCGCTTCTTACTTACAAATCGTATAATTTTTTTACATTGTAACAAATAAATTCTGGAGGATATAATGGCAACTATAACACACGCAAGAGAAGCGGTAATACAGACGCTTTACGCATTGGATATGGGTAATGATAAAGCAATAGAGCAATTTGATGAAATATTGAAAGATAAAAAACTAAAAAACCAAAAAGCCGAATTTGCAAAAAATTTAATCAACGGCATACTACAAAATCTTGACAAAATTGATACAATTATAAAAGAACATCTAATCGACTGGAGTTTTGAGAGATTGGATAAAGTCGACAAGCAAATTTTAAGAGTCGGCATTTATGAGCTTCTTTATACAGACACTCCGTTTCAAATAGTAATTGACGAAGCGGTTAAAATAGCCAAAAACTTCTCGGAAGACAAAGCGAAAAGTTTTATAAACGGAATACTCGATAGAGTTGCAAAGGAATACAAAAGCCATGATGGAGTCGTTAAAAAATAAAATTTTAAAATACAATAACTACGCAATATTCATTCTTCTGACGCTTCTTGCGTTAGTAACTTATATACAGACATATTTTGTTATACACGAAAAATTGCAAGAAGAAATCGACAATATAAAAAAATCATATATCGAAAACCAAAAATCCCTAATGAAAAATCAAGTTAACAATCTTATTAATTTCATCAACACCATAAGAAAAGAAAAAAGAGAAGAGATAATCAAAATTATGGAAAACCAAGGGGATTATCTTGCGTATCTTTTAGGACAAAACGATAAAAATCGTCTTATACCCATCTTAAAAGAGTTTACCAAAACAAACCCTCTGTTTAAAACGGCTCTTAGCGACTTAAACGGTCATCTGTTATATACTACGTTTAAAGATTGCAAACCTCAAATTAGAATCAAACTCATTAATAAATTAAAAAAAGAACATAAAACTTCAATACTGTTCGTTAGAAAAACGCCAAAAGGCGAAAAAATAGCTTATCACAGAATTATCGACAACAAATATTTTCTCTCTATCGCCACTTATCAAAAAAATATCGACGATATAGTTAAAAATATAGTTATCAAAGTCATCTACAGTATCAGATTCGGAGCAAAAAACAACGGTTACATATCCGTTGCCGAAATTTTAAATTACAAGGGCGGAAAACACTTTGCAAAAGTTATTGCTCTACCCGTCAAACCCTCAATGGTAGGCAAACTACTTAACGACGATAAAAAAGACGCAAAAGGGAAACTATACAGAAAAGAGTATCTCAAAATCGCCAATACAACCGGAGAGGGATTTGTCGAATACTATTTTTATAAATATTCCGACAAAATCATAAGACCGAAACTCTCCTACGTAAAACTATACAAACCTTTTAATTGGTTGATTTTTACAAGCGTATTTTTAGACGATATAAATTCCGTTATCAATCAAAAAATTAAAGCGTTTGAAGAAGAAATAAGGAGAATATTTATAAATTATACGATAATATTCGCAATTATTTATTTTTTCGCTTATTTAATTACCAAATACGAAAACAAAATCATTAAACAGATTATCGAAGAATACGAAAGAAAAATCAAACAACAAAATTTAAAACTTCAAATTCAAAATAAGAATCTTCAAAAAGAGGTGGAGAAAAAAACCAACGCTTTAGTAAAAAATTTATTTACCGACCAATTAACCAAACTGCCTAACCGCGAAAAATTAATTCAAGAACTTCAAAACAACGATGAATTCGTAGCGATTATTAATATTAACGATTTTAAAGAAGTAAACGATTTTTACGGTATAGAAGCGGGAGACAAAATATTAAACGACTTCGCAAAATTTTTAAATTCGCTTTATAAAACCTATAAACTCTCGGGAGACGAATTCGCCATTACGGCAAAAACACCCGCGGAACTTAGAAAAATGTCGGCAAGAATTATCTCTCAACTTAAATTTAAAAAATTCGCTATAGATGAAGAGGAGATAAAACTCGACGTAAATATTGGTATCGGTAAAACGCTCTCCGAAGCCGATACGGCATTAAAATACGCCAAAAACACCAAAAAACAGATTATTAATTACAATATAAAACTCCCTATTCTAAAAGAATTTGCCGAAAATTTAAAATGGAAAAAAATAATTTCCAATGCAATAGAAAACGACAATATTATTCCTTACGTCCAACCTATTATAGAAAACAAAACCAAAAAAATCTACAAATACGAATGCTTAATGAGACTAAAATACAAAGACAACATATATACTCCGTATTTTTTCTTGGATATTGCGAAAAAAACGTATCAATACGAACGACTTCAAAAAATTATGATTAAAAAAAGCTTTGATAAATTTTCAAAAATAAAAAAGGCTTTTTCAATAAACTTATCCACATCGGATTTAAAAAACAGACAATTTATAGAATATTTGGTTGCCAAAATCAAAAAATACGATGTCGCCAAGCAGTTAACAATAGAATTGCTTGAAGATGAAGAGTTGCTAAAAAACAAAGAAATAAATCAAAATATAGAACTTTTGCATTCTTTAGGTGTTAAAATTGCATTAGACGATTTCGGTAGCGGATATTCGAATTTCGTTTATATTATTAAAAATCTTCCTATTTCAACCCTTAAAATCGACGGGACGCTTGTTAAGGATATTTTAAAAGACGAAAAATTATATAAATTGTTAGAAAAAATCGTCGAAATCGCAAATACGTTTGGATTTGAAACAATCGGGGAATTTGTAGAAAACGAAGAAATCTACCAAAAACTGCTCCATCTCGGAGTAACCGGTTCGCAAGGTTATTATTTTTCGGCACCTTTCGATATTAACGAATTAAAAGAGTAAAATGAATATTTTTAATACTCATTACGACAAATACGACCGCTGGTTTGAAAAATACCCTAATATTTACGAAGAAGAAATAATTACCATAAAATCTCTTATGCCGGCGTTTACCACCGCTATGGAAATTGGAGTAGGAAGCGGTAGGTTTGCAAGTGCTTTAAATATTCCATTCGGTATAGAGCCTTCTTATAATATGGCAAAAATAGCAAAAAAAAGAGGCATAAAAATTGCAAGAACGAAAGTCGAAGAGATAAACTACAAATATAAATTCGATTTTGTTTTAGCCGTAACTACTATATGTTTTGTCGCAAACCCCTCCCTTATGATTCAAAACGCCTATAAATCCCTAAAAAAAGGAGGCTTTTTAACAATAGCGTTTATTGACAAAAATTCCAAACTCGGAAGGACGTATCGTAAAAATAAATACAAATCCCTTTTTTATTCAAACGCAAAGTTTTTCAATGAAAAAGAAATTACCTATCTTATGAAAAAAGCTGGATTTACAGACCTTAAATGTAAAGAAAATTTATATGCTAAAGAACTGAATAATATGACATTTGGGATTAACGAGTGCAAAAACGGAGCCTTTAAAGTTATAAGAGGGAAAAAACCCTTATTTTAAAACTTCGGGTTTAAACTCTTCGATTAATTTGTTTTTATCGGTTTTTAACAAATCTTTTTCAACTATTCTAAATATTTTGTTTTTATTTTTGACATTTGCCAAAATATCGTTAGCTACATGTTTAGGAACGGATAAAAACACCTTTTTATCTCCGTATTTTTCAATTAGCATATCGATATCTTCGGCTACCGATTCAACGACCTCTTTATAAATTTCCTGTTTTAAATTATGCTTTTCACCACTAAATGCGCGATTTAAAAATCCCGGTTTATTCGCTCCTTCCAATCCAGTTACCAAATCTTGAACTTTTTTATGAGCTTCAATAATATCGATTGAAGATATCAAATCCAATTTTATTTCATTTGGTTTTAAGCCCGCTTCCGCTTCGGGTGTGCGAGGATTTGCTTTATAAGCTTTAATTTCACCCATAGTCGCAACTATTACTAAATCTCCTACTTTCATTTTATCTCCTTAAAATTATATTTAGAAATTCTAACAAATTTATTAAAATTTAAAAAGTGTGAAGTTCCCATTTTCTAACATTTTACTCTTTGCGAATGAGTTATAGCTATAGCAATAGCGTCGGTAATATCAAGAGGTTTTATATCGGCTTTAATTCCCAAAATTCTTTTAACCATAAACGCTACTTGGTCTTTTTTCGCTTTTCCGTTACCGGTTACCGCTTTTTTGACCTGCAAAGGAGTATATTCGCTAAAATTGCCGTGAATTTGTAAAATTCTAAGAGATAACGCCCCTCTAAATTGAGCAAGTTTTAATACAGTTTTTGGATTATAAGCATAAAATATATCCTCTATTGCAACTTCGTCAATAGAATCGTCGTATATTAAATCAAGTCCTTCTATCAATTGCGCTAACTGATACTGCAAATCTTTTTGTGTGATTTTAATAAAACCGGCATCTACCAAACGTAACTTAGGAACCGTTTCTATAATAGCATACCCGCATCTTATAGTCCCCGGGTCTATTCCCAAAATTTTCATATTTTCCTTTCACATTTTATTCAATGAATATTCACTTTTTATTCACCATGTGAATATAATCATTTTACATTTATTCATCGTTATGCTAAAATTTAATTCACATAATTTTTCACAAATAATTCACGATGTGAAAATTTATATATTCACAAAGGATACCATTGAGTATATTTAAAAAAATTAAAAATTCGCTCGAACGTGAAAACGATGTGAATTATAATAAATTTATCAAAAATTTAGAATTTGACGAAAATAATTCAACATCGACACATTTGATTATTAAAGCTCCAAATGTATTTATAGCAAACTACGTCAAAAGAAAATATACTAAAAAAATTATCGAAATTTATCAAAAAGAGACCGGTATTATCCCAAAAATAGATATCGTAACCAAAGAGTTAAATTACAAACCATTAACAATAGAAGAAATAATAACTCCCTCGACACCTTCGATTTTAATTCCCGAATATACCTTTGAGAGTTTTATCGTCGGACCATCAAATCAATTCGCGTATACCGCAGCAAAAAGCGTAGCCGAAAACCCCGGAAAAGTATATAACCCCCTATTTATTTACGGAGGCGTGGGGCTTGGCAAAACGCACCTTCTTCAAGCCATAGGTAATCATCTTAAAAATTCCCTAAACGTCTTATACGTAACAAGCGAACAGTTTATGAATGAATTTACCGAAAACATAAGAATGAAAACACCTGAAAAATTTCATGAAAAATACAGAAACTGTGATATGCTCTTAATTGACGACGTCCAATTTTTTGCCGGCAAAGAACGGACCCAAGAAGAGTTTTTTCATACATTTAATGAATTATATAATCAAAAAAAACCTATTTGTTTAACGGCGGACAGACCCCCTAAAAAACTTTACGACTTGGTAGATAGATTAAGAAGTAGATTTGAAGCTGGGTTAATAGTGGATATTCAACCGCCGGAATTGGAAACAAAAATAGAAATAATCAGAAAAAAATGCGAATTAAACGGTATTTATCTTTCCGAAGAAATTATAGAGTTTATAGCTACTAAACTCGATAGTAATATAAGAGAAATCGAAGGAATGATTACCAAAATAAACGCAATGTCGAAAATTTTGGGAATCAGTGATATTACGCTTGATTTTGCGAAACAAGCATTAAAAGAACATATCAAAGACAAAAAAGAAATTATAACGCTTGAAGATATAATTAAACTTATATCTAAAGAATTCAACATAAAACCTAGTGAAATAACTTCTAAAAGCAGAAACAAAAATATCGTTTTAGCAAGAAGATGCGCTATATATTTAGCAAGAGAATTTACAAAAGAATCAACTCCCACAATTGCAAAATATTTCGGTCTAAAAGACCACAGCGCTGTTAGTCACGCAATTAAAAATTTCAACAAAAAGTTAAAAGAAGACTCGGAATTTAGAATTAAACTTGAAGAATTAAAAAATAAAATTACAATCAAAAAAAGTGAATGACGTGATTAAAAACGTTTTTCACATTCACCGTCAAAATTTAGATATAATGGGAAAAAAATTAACTATTCACATATTAACGGCATTTAATACTATTACTATATTAAATTTAACTAAGGAGAAAAAATGCACATCAAGATAGAAAAATCGACAATAGAGAGCATTTTGAATCAAATAATTCCTTTTACGGAAAAAAAAGACAACACCCAAATCACCTCTCATATTTTAATCAGTGCAAACGAAGATTTAACAATCAAAGCTACCGACAGAGAAATAGGAATAAAAATCAAAACTTCCGCTCAAATAATTACACCGGGTAAAATAACAATAAACGGCAAAAGATTTTTGGATATTATTAAAACCCTCCAAAATAAAGAAATAGAAATAAAAGAAGAAAACTTAAATATAACAATTACCCAAGAAAGGTCAATTTACAAATTGACTTCCTTTAACCCCAATGAATTTCCGGAATTTCCAACATGCGAAAATCTAAACAAATTCGAAATAGATATCGAAAATTTTATCTCTTCAATTAAAAAGATATACCCCGTAATTGATACAAACAATCCAAAATATGAACTTAACGGAGCTTTATTCGACCTAAAGGAAGAAACAAACTTCGTATCTACCGACACAAGAAGATTGGCAATCGTTCATACAAAAGCAAAAGCAAACGAAGCAAAAATAATCGTCCCTAAAAGAAGCATTGCGGAAATAAAAAGAGTGATAAGAAACGATATGGACATATTCTACGATGAAACGTATTTGATATTAAAAAACGAAAACATTTTTTTCTTTACCAAATTAATCAACGGTAAATTTCCAGCATATGAAAAAATAATCCCGCAACATCTAAAATATGAATTAAATATTCCAAAAAACGAATTCATATCTCATTTAAGACAAGTAAGTATTATTTCTCAAAACGTAAAAATTACCATCAATAAAAACGAAATAGTAATTCAAAGTATTAGCGACGAAACTATGCAAGCAAAAACTTCGTTCAATATAAATTCCGAAATAGATGAATTCTCTTTTGCGGTTAACAGCAAATATATACTTGATTTTTTAAACGTAATAGAAAACGAAACATTTGTACTGGGACTAAATGAACCAAGCATTCCGTTCGTATTGAAAGACGGCGATTTTACGACGATAGTAATGCCTCTTAATATTTGATATAATTTCTTAAAATATATATTTGGAAGGAAATTAATGGCAGATTACGGTGCAAAGAATATTAGAGTTTTAAAAGGACTTGAAGCCGTTAGAAAAAGACCCGGTATGTATATCGGCGACACTGGAGTTAAAGGGTTACACCACTTGATATACGAAGTGGTGGATAATTCCATAGATGAAGCAATGGCGGGATTCGCTAACGAAATAAAAGTAAAAATAAATAAAGATGGAAGTGCGGAAATATCCGACAACGGAAGAGGGATTCCAGTTGATATACACCCCGAAGAAAAAATCCCGGCGGCTACGGTAGTTTTAACCGTATTACACGCGGGAGGAAAATTTGACAACAAAACATATAAAGTATCCGGAGGACTACACGGCGTAGGTGTTTCCGTTGTCAACGCATTATCTAAAAAACTTATTATGACTATTAAAAGAGACGGTAAAATTTGGCAACAAACATTTCAAAAAGGCAAACCGGTCACCGATTTGGAAGTTATAGGAAACACGAATCGGACGGGGACGACTATACAATTTTGGCCCGATGAAGAAATTTTTGAAACAACGACTTTTAAAAGCGAGATACTTCAAAAACGTTTAAAAGAATTGGCATACCTTAATCCTAATATAACCATAAAATTCGAAAATGAAAATGACGGAATTAAAGAAATCTATCATTTTGAAGGTGGAATTAAAGATTTTGTAAAAACACTTGCGACAAAAGAGTGCGTTACGGAAGTTATATATTTTAACGACCATTATAGCGACGAAGAAAAAGCTCTTGATGTCGAAGTCTCCTTATGTTACGACAGCGGATACGACGAAAAGGTCTTAAGTTTTGTCAATAACATCAAAACACCAGACGGTGGAACACATGAAAGCGGATTTAAAGCCGGGCTTAGTAAAGCGATTATAAATTATATAAATAAAAATATAAAAATGAAAGAAAATCTCAAAATTACCGGGGACGACGTAAAAGAGGGGCTAAACGCAATAGTTAGTATAAAGATGAGTGAACCTCAATTTGAAGGACAAACTAAAGGAAAACTGGGAAGCTCTTATGTTAAACCGATTGTCCAAAAAGCTACATACGAATTTCTAACCAGATTTTTTGAAGAAAATCCTAACACGGCAAAATTGATCGCCGAAAAAGCGATAGCAGCCGCAAGAAGTAGGATTGCCGCTAAAAAAGCCAGAGAATTAACAAGAAAACAATCAAAAGTAGGGGTAGGGACACTCCCCGGAAAACTTGCCGATTGTCAAAGTAAAGACCCAAGTGAAAGCGAATTATATTTGGTGGAAGGTGATAGTGCCGGCGGAAGTGCAAAACAAGGGCGTGATAGAGCGTTTCAAGCAATCTTACCTTTAAGGGGTAAAATTTTAAATACTCAAAAATCCAGCGATACTAAAGCGTTAAGCAGTGAAGAAATTAAAAATATTATAACTGCGCTTGGGACGGGTATAGGAGAAGAATTCGATATTGACAAAATCAGATACAATAAAATCATTATTATGACCGATGCCGACGTAGACGGAAGCCATATACAGACACTAATCATGACCTTTTTCTTTAATCATTTAAGAGAAGTTATTGAAAACGGTTATTTATATATTGCTCAACCACCATTGTATCGTTATAAAAAAGGAAAAGTTGAAACGTATTTAAAAGACGATAAAGCTTTAAATGAGTTTTTAATAAATCAGGGTATAAATTCATTGGATATAGAAGGTATTGGAAAACCAGAATTAAAAGAAATTTTGAAAAATGCGGCTCATTATAAGTTGCTTTTGGATAGATTGTCAAAAAGATTCAACGTCCCCGAGGTTATTAGGTTTTTAATCGAACATGGAAATATAGAAGAGATGCCTAAATTTTTAGAAAGTCTTGGATTTAATATTATTTCAAAACATAACAATCATTATTATATTCAAACTAATAGAGGTTTGGAAGAGATAACCATCGATGATAAATTATTAAACCACCCGCTCTTTAAAGAAGCGAAAAAAGTATATTCACAACTTGAAGAATACAAAGATTTATTGGATAGAGATTATTTGGAGTTATTGGAAGAAGTAGTCCAAAAAGCCAGAAAAGGTGCTCATATCCAACGATATAAAGGTTTAGGAGAAATGAATCCCGACCAATTGTGGGAAACTACAATGAATCCAGAAAATAGAGTTTTAATACAAGTAACAATGGAAGACGCCCAAGAAGCGGCTAAAAAATTTGAGCTTTTTATGGGAAATGAAGTAGGACCAAGAAGAGAATATATTCAAGCAAATGCAAAAGAAGTCGAAAATATCGACGTTTAGGAGAATTAATGAAATACGGTGAAAAAGAGATAGTTGAATTTGATGTTGATAAAGATTTAGAAATTTGGGAAAATAAACATAAAAAAGATTATGTTATAAAAATAACGCTTCCGGAATTTACATGTAAATGTCCAAGGTCGGGTTATCCCGATTTTGCTACGATTTATTTGGAATATATTCCGAATGAATGGGTTGTTGAACTAAAAGCTATTAAACTTTACATTAACTCTTTTATGAATAGATATATTTCTCACGAGGATAGTGCAAATGAGATATTTGATACATTATATAACAAATTACAACCTAAACATATGAAACTTACAATGGATTTTAATCCCAGAGGCAACGTTCATACCGTAATTGAAATAGACAGTAATAAACTCCAAATTATTAAATAATTCATTTTTTTCTTAATTTTTTCAAAATCCTCTTGACAATGGATATAAAATATAATATACTTTCAATCCTCAAACGGGGGAGACGAGTTTGAGAGATGATAGAGAGCTTAGAGATAAGTAGCATACCCGAGGGGGTATAAATAATAGAACGATTGAAAATGTAAAATGAGGAATTTTGCATTTGATATGTTATAAACCCAAAGGGTATGAATAATACCATGTTATAAAACAAGAGTCAACGTAATAACTTTGATTTTTGGGATTGAAACAATCTGTTAATTTAATGGAGAGTTTGATC
>Ga0256843_1000670_pt1 | contig 28745 bp, 23 predicted proteins | sample AlvinellametaG_FD_191572 | JGI IMG/M metagenome (GOLD analysis project Ga0256843, IMG submission 191572) | Pompeii worm associated microbial communities from hydrothermal vent at the East Pacific Rise, Pacific Ocean - Alvinella | ecosystem: Host-associated > Annelida > Integument > Unclassified ... | reverse complement strand
GGGTATTCTCTGGCACAAAGGCTCTCTTTTAAACATGATGTCATTATCGTCGATAAAGATATCCAGAAACTTCAAAAAATCGAAGAACATTTAGACTTACTCACCCTTTTGGGCAATAGCGAAGATCCTAAAACCTATCAAAACCTCAATACTAAAAATATCGATCTTTTCATTGCAGTGACCGACAGTGACGAAGCGAACCTACTTTCAACACTCATTGTCGATGATGAAGTTTCGGTGGAGAAGAAGATCATACGACTGAAAAACGACTACTTTGAAAAGAGTTCCGTTTTTGAAAAACTGGGTATTGACGAGCATATCTTTCCCGACCGGCTTATGTCGGATAAAGTCAAAGCGCTTCTGGAGTTTCCCAAAGCCAACAATGTCAAACACTTCAACCAGTGTCCGCAAAAGCTCATCTCTATCAAAGTGCATTATGCTGACGAAAGGCAGTACCGTGTAGGCGATATCGCCGATGAAAAGGTAGTCGCCGTGGGGATAGAGCGAAAAAAGAGTTTTTTTATTCCAGAGGAGACGACCATCCTCGAAGAGCGTGATCTTATCTACCTTTTCGGTGATGCAAACACCATCCAAAAACTCTCGCAGCAACTCGACTCAAAGATGCCCTCCACTATCAAAAACGTCGTTATCTTCGGAGCGGACTCCTCCGCACAAAATATCGCCGAAGGGCTGGTACAAAAGCAACTCTCTATCAAGATGATCGAAAAGAATAGAGACTACTGCAAAGAGGCATCCCAACGTCTGCAAGATCGCGTCACGATCATCAACGCACCGTTTGAAGAGCATAATGTTTTCGAATCCGAAGGTCTTAAAAATGCCGATATGCTCATCGCAGCGACCCGAAACGACGAAAAAAATATCGTCAAATGTATCGAAGCAAGGGAGTTTGGTATCGAAAAGGTGGTTGCCATCAACAATGACAAAGCCTACTACTCGCTAATGCATCAGCTAGGTATCGTAGTCGTTCGCGGTGCGAAAGTGGGTGCACACTATGCGATTCTTGAAAAGATCGCTTCCAGTTCCATCGTCAATGTCCGTCACTACTGCGGCGGTAAAGCGGTGATGTTTCTTAGAAAGATCTATCCCAACTCTCCACTCATAGGAAAACATATCAGCCCCTGCAAAGCGGATGCACTGCTTCTTTTTTTACTTAAAGGTGAAGATATCTTTGCATTTTCAGAGCATACGGCACTAGAAGAGGGAGATGTCATCGTCGCCTTTACCCTGACACAAAACGAAGAGGAGATCGAAAAGTGGATCAATACGCTCTGAAAAATATCCTGAAATTTCTCTCTATCATCGGGATAGCGCTCGGCGTCTTTTTTCTGATCCCTATCGCTACGGGGTGGTACTATCATGAAGAGATTCGTACTTTTGTCATATTTGACCTGCTTCTTTTGGCGGTAAATTTGACACTTTTTCTAACGCTTTACCGTCATGAAGTCAAACTCAGCATCAAAGACGGTATCCTCTCGGTCAACCTGGTCTGGATCCTCATAGGTGTGGTAGGAGCGGTGCCGCTGCTACTCTATACACACATCTCCGCCGCGGATGCCTTTTTCGAGTCAATCAGCGGTTTCACGACTACCGGTGCGACCATTTACTCAGATATCGAGTCGCTTCCCAAAAGTATCCTGATGCTGCGCAGTCTGATGCACTGGCTGGGCGGTATGGGGATCATTGTCCTTGGTGTGGGGCTTTTTTCTCTCATCAATCCCACCGGTTCGATGGCACTTTTCAAAGCCGAGTCCACCGGTATCAAGATGGAAAAACTCACCCCGAAAATCAAAGATACCGCCATCAGGCTCTGGGAGATATATCTGCTTTTTACCGTTTTGGATTTTTTTGCGCTGCACTTTGCCGGAATGGGCTGGTTTGACAGTATCAACCACGCCTTTTCGACTATCTCCACAGGTGGGTTTTCGACAAAAAACAGTTCGCTGGGGTATTTTGACTCCAACCTCATCGTCTGGATCACCACTTTTTTCATGATTGTTTCGGGTATCAACTTTCTGGCACACCTGAAACTTTTCAGCGGTAAAAGTATACAAGGATATAAAAGAGAAGAAGTTTTCTGGTATTTGGCTATCTTCACTCTTCTTTCTTTACTACTGAGTGGGATCATCATCGCGGTGGATAATGAAAAACCGTTTCATGCCCTCACCCACGCTTCTTTTACCATCGCTTCGGTTCTGACAACGACAGGATTTGCCACACTCGACTATGAACAGTGGGGTCATATCGCAGTCAGTGTCGTTTTCGTGGCGATGCTCGTGGGAGGCAATGCCGGATCGACCGCAGGAGGTGTAAAAGTGATACGCTATATCGTGCTGTTAAAAACACTCTCCGTACAACTCAAAAAGACACTCCACCCCAATGCGATGTTTACCGTTTTTATCGACAAACAACGAACGGGCTCGGAAGTAATCAACTCCACTACCGGGTTTATCATGCTCTTTATCATCACCAATATGCTGGTATCGATCTACCTCTTCTCACGCGGCTTTGACGCGCTGACGGCAGTCTCAACCGCACTGGCGTGTGTGGGGAATGTGGGACCCGGTTTCGCACTTACCGGTCCCGCACAAAACTACGCCTTTTTTGCGGACGCTGACAAAATCATCCTCTCTTTTGCGATGATTGCGGGAAGACTGGAGTTTTATACGGTTGTGCTGCTATTTACCAAAACCTTCTGGAAAAAGTTTTAAAGCGTGATTTCCAGCGCTATCGGGCAGTGGTCACTGCCCATGATATCATCCAATATATAAGCATCTTCGATGCGATCTTTCAGATCTTCGGAGACAAAAAAGTAGTCGATTCTCCAGCCGACATTCTTTTTACGCGCACCCGCACGGTAAGACCACCAGCTGTATTTGTCGGGTATGTCGCCGTGCACGTGCCGAAAAGTATCGACATAACCGTGTGCGACAAACTTATCCATCCACTCCCGCTCTATGGGTAAAAATCCCGATGTCTTTTCATTGGCTTTGGGACGCGCGAGGTCGATAGGTTTGTGGGCGGTATTGACATCACCGCAGACGATGATGGACTTGCCATCTTTCTTCAAAGTTTCAAGATAGTCCAAAAAACGGTCGTAAAAAGCGAGTTTATACGCCAATCGCTCTTCGCTTCGCTGCCCGTTGGGAAAGTAGACATTAAAAAAGGCGACATTTCCGAAATGAAACTCGTTGATACGCCCTTCATGAAGGATATCGACATGAGGTGCCGTACAGGTTTTATCAGGGGTGATATCACTAAAAAGCGCCACACCGGACTGCCCTTTGTTTACGGAAGAGTTGATCAGCGTATGGTTGAACTTTCTCTCAAAAATGGTTTCGGGAATCTGATGGGCATCTGCTTTGATCTCCTGAAGCGCGAGTATATCGACATCGTTTTCATCGACCCAGCGTAGTGCCTCTTTTTTGTCTACGGCACGGATACCGTTGACATTCCATGAGATAAATTTGTAGCGTTTCATGAACTCTCTTTTTGTTTTTGGGAGGGATTATATCTGATTTATTTTACGCTTTTCTGAAGTAAAAGGAGGCGAAGAGGATGCAGGAGGCGTTTCACCCTCTTCACTGTGAACTGTTGGATTTGGCATAGCGTGTTCTTTAAGAACAGGTGTATTGTAACAAGCAATCGTGGATTAAAAGTGAAACCGCAAAAAATCTTTTCAGATCAAAAATATAATGTAACACTATCTTCTGTCGATATTTCAAAAAGATATTTTACAGGAGATGACCGCTTGAAAACTTACAATATCCGCTATTTACATGAGTCGCTTGATACGCTTCCTCTCGATGTAATCAACCTGAGTGAATCGATTTTGATTCAGGTTTTCAGCGGTATATGCGACATCGACCATCTTGAAAAAGTACGACTGGATCTCGTACGAACTTTCCCATCCGCACATATCATAGGAACTACCACCGACGGAGAAATGTGCGATGCAAATATCACCACAGGTGAGACGATCATCTCTGTGACAATATTTGAAAAAAGCAGACTCAGACGCGAACGTATCGAAAATATCTCCCAGAAAAAGAGCTTTGAGGCGGGGACAACGATAGCCAAAAAACTTGCTTCAAAAAATGCCAGAGTGATGATCGCTTTCAGCGACGGTCTCAATACCAACGGTGAAGAACTTCTAAAAGGTATTTCCTCCGTTCAGCACGATCTTGTCACGGCAGGCGGTTTGGCGGCGGATAACGGTATGTTTGAAAAGACTTATCTGATAGATAACGAAGGGATATGGGAAAAGAGCCTTGTCGCCGTAGTGATAGAAAATCCTTCGCTGCAAGTCACTACCGACTATAAACTCAACTGGCAACCCATCGGAAAAATGCTCAAGGTCACTTACGCAGAAGGCAATCGCGTTTATAGTATAGACAACAAAAACCCTACCGAAATATACCGTCACTATCTCGGAGACAAAGTCGCAAACGAACTTCCAAAAACCGGTGTCGAATTTCCGCTTGTCACCAAACAAAACGGCGTCTATGTCTCCAGAGCCGTATTGAAGCGTCATGAAGACGATTCACTCAGTTTTGCGGGAAATATGCAAACGGGAGCTTACTATCAGTTTGCATTTGCAAATATAGAGTCTGCAAAGCAGGATACTTTCAGACTGGAAGAAAATATAGACAACGCACCCGCCGAGTCGATCTTTGTCTATTCATGTATGGCACGTCGCCGTTTTTCAGACTCGCTTACCGCTTACGAGCTTGCACCGCCGGCAAAGCGCGCTACGGTAAGTGGTTTTTTTACCTACGGTGAATTTTATCACAACCAAAACAACAACAATCTACTCAATCAGTCAATGACTATTCTGGCATTGAGCGAAGGAGTTACCCAAACTAAAAAAACAGACAATCAGAAAAACTTGCGCCAGGAAGACGAGTACTCCTCCACGATGGAAGCACTCTCACACCTTATCACCGTAGCATCGAGCGAACTGGAAGAGATGTCCCGTCAAAGCAAAGAAAACAGTGAAAAAGTTCTGGTCAACGACGGACCGGTAATTTACTGGAAAATGGATTTTGACGACACACACAAAATCACCTTTATCAGCTCCAACATCGTCAATTTTCTGGGATATAGCGCCGAAGAGTTTTTAAGTCATAAAGTGGACTTTTTACAGCTTTTAACCCAGCAGGATAGGAAGATATTTCTGCAAAAGACAGGTAAAGCACTCAATAACAAAGCTATTTCCATCGAAGGTGAATTTACCCTGCGTGCCGCCGACCGCCAGCATAAGTATTTCCACTACTTCGTTTCCATAGAGAGAACCGCTACGGGAAATGTAACGCTGCACGGTTACATGATCGATATCACCGCCAGAAAAATGAGTGAAAAACAGATTCACTACCTTGCCTATAACGATCCGTTAACAGGTTTGTATAACCGTACACGCTTTGAAAAGCTGCTGGAAAAGAGTATCGATGAAGCGTTGTTAAAAGGCTACGACGGTGCTCTGCTTTTCCTGGACTTGAACCGATTTAAAGGTATCAACGATACACTCGGACACCATGTAGGCGATGCCGTTTTGAAAGAGACGGCAAAAAGATTGCTCGATGTCGTACAAAACGAAGGGTATGTATGCAGACTGGGAGGAGATGAATTTGTCGTTATTTTACCTAAACTTCCCGCCTGTGACACCCATATGAAAATATTTAACATCGCAACTGCCATATACAAAGAGATTGAAAAAGGCATAGAAGTTTTCGGGGAGACGCTTTTCATCTCCACCAGTATAGGAGCGGCGCTTTTCCCGCAGGACGCAAAAGAGTGCGACACCATCCTCAAATGTGCGGATATCGCGATGTATCAGGCGAAAAAAGAGCATAGCACACATATCGTTTTTTACCATCCGGATATGCAAAAGAGCAATCAACAAAACTACATGATCGAAACCCATCTGCGTCATGCCTGCACCCAAAAAGAGTTTGAACTCCTCTATCAACCGCAAATAGACATCTACAGCGGGATGATCGTCGGTGCGGAAGCACTGCTGAGATGGCACAGTCCCAAACTGGGCACGATCTCTCCCGATACCTTCATCCCTATCGCCGAACAGACGGGACAAATCATCGAGTTAGGAGAGTGGGTTCTGAAAGAAGCATGCAGCAAAATCCGTTTCCTCGAAACAGAAGAGAACCTTCCAAAATCTTTCAAAAAGATATCCGTCAATATCAGCGCCCTGCAATTTAAACAGGAAAACTTTGTCGAAAAAGTACTCGATATCATTGATGAAAGCGGCATCAACCCGACTTTTCTGGAACTCGAACTCACAGAAGGTGCACTCATAGACTACATCGAAGAGGCGATCGATAAAATCACCAGACTCAAAAGGCTGGGGATCACCTTTTCCATAGATGATTTCGGTACGGGATACTCTTCCCTTGCCTACCTGAAAAAGTTTCCTATCGATATCTTAAAAATCGACAAATCGTTTATACAGGATATCGATGTCGATATCGACGATGCGATTTTGACCGAAACCATCATCCAAATGTCTAAAAATCTGCGTCTGGGTGTCATCGCCGAGGGTGTGGAAAAAATGGAACATCTGGACTTTTTGAAACAACACGGCTGTCATATGTGTCAGGGCTATCTTTTCAGCAAACCGATATCGTTCGATCTTTTTTTAAAACTCCTGTTACGAGAAGAGAGCGATTTGGAAAAAACGATGCTTATCAAAATGTGATATAATATTTTCAAATATACCCTGTAAAGGAAAACAGACTATTCATCAATATCCGACTTTGCCGATATACAGATTAAGGCAAATGCAGGGAAAAACAGGAGTCAGGGCATATGCAGCATATCTATATCATAGTACTGAACTATAATAACTGGGCTGACACCCTCGCCTGTGCAGAAAGTATACTTGCAAGCACTTACCAAAACTTCACTCTTGTCATCGTCGACAACGCATCCCCGGACAACTCCATGCGCTACATCCGCAAATGGGCGAAAGGCGAACTGGAAAGCTGGACACCGCCTAAAGATCCGCTGCGCCCCTTGTCTATCCCTCCCCGCCCGAAACCTCTTGACTTCGTATACATAGACGATATACAAAACTACCATGACAAACAAAAACATAAAGTCGTATTGATTCAGTCTCATGAAAACAAAGGGTATAGTGCCGGCAACAATCTGGGACTCGCCTATGCAAAAATGCAGGCTGATTTCGACTATATCTGGATTTTAAACAACGATACGATCGTCGAGAAGGAGACTTTACGTAAACTTATCGACTGTGCTAAAAGTAAAGACGAACGCTTCGGATTGTTCGGCACTACACTGCTCTTTTACGACGCACCCGACAAGATTCAGGCTTTCGGTGCGACATTTAACCCTTTTGTCGCAGTGCAAAAACACAATCTGGCACACGTTGCATACTCCAAAGAGCTGGTACGAAACTTCGACCAGACAAAACTCGACTATATCATCGGAGCGTCTATGTTTATGCGAAGATCATGTATCGATACCATAGGGGATATGCCTGAAGAGTATTTTATCTATTTTGAGGAGATCGATTTGGCTACCAAATGTAAAAATGAAAATATCAAGTTCCACATCTGTTCCGACGCTGTCGTTTATCACAAAGAGTCCGCTTCTATCGATCAGATAGATCAGAAAGTTTCCGCTTTTTCAGACTTCTACGCTATGCGCAACCGTCTTATTTTCACCCGTAAATATTATCCTTATCTTTTACCGACGGTATATTTGGGTCTTTTTATTTCACTTTTGCTGCGCCTTAAAAGAGGTGATAAAACGGGAATGAAAAATATACTCAGAGTTTTGAAAACACCGCTTTCCAAGATGGAAAACCTGACATATAAAAAATAAAAGCCCTACTCCAGTACCTCAACCAGCCATCCCTGCAGTAAAGAAGCGAGAATGATATACAACGTCAGTACCACCGTAAACGCCAAACCGAAATAATCCACCATCAACGGCAGCAGAGGCAGCTTTACGGCTCTGGCATAAAAAAATGCGGTGATATAACCGTCTCTGAGTCCATTTTGACGAAGCTGCTGCAAGACAGGGTACCACGCATACATGGGACCGTGACTTAACAGTCCTATAAAAAGCGCCCAGAACCACCCTTTCGCACCTCTTTGTTTCGCCAGATTTTCCAGTTTGCTTTTTCCCTGTGTCAGATAGCCGATCAGTGCCATCAGTACAATCACAACGGCAAATATCGGTATCAATATCTTCAGGATATCCGCCGCTTTCAAAAGTGCTATCATCCCTTTATCGTTATCCACAACCAAAAGTACTACAAACGCGACAATCACAATAGAGAGAAACTTAACCCCTTTCCATGAAAAAGCGCTCTTCTTCATGAAAAAAGCCCCACCGTCCACACCGTGGCAATAGCGATGACTATCGTAAAAATAAAAGCGAGAATATTACGGATGACGGTAAAACGAAGCCCCAGAACTTCCACTTCAAGCGGCAACTGCACCACGCCAAGTGTCACCCAGGAGAGTACGAACGCCGCTACCGCATACATGGAGATTCCCTCTTTTAAAAGTTCCCCTCCTATGATATAACTCACCATCGCCTGTCCTGCGGCAACACCGCCGGCAATCGTACCCACCAGTGTATCCCAAAGTACATTCCCCGTAAAAAACGAACTCAAAAACTCCGGTGTGATCAGTGTCTGAAAAAGTCCGACCAACCCTACAACACCCAAAATCATAGGCAACATCGAAGCAAAAGCCATCGCGCTTCGTTTGAGTATTTTGACAAACGGCTGTTTTTTATTTTGTGCTTTCATGAAATCCTTTAAACTACGCCGTTCTTGCCGCAGGATAAGCTTCCAGTCTCTCTTTAGGGATAGGCTCTCCCGTTTTTTCATCAAACCCGTAAGTGCCTTCGGCTATCTTTTTGAGTGCATCTTCAACATCTTTAAGTTCCTGTTGCAACCTTTCAAGTACACTTCTGTCTCGATCGTTATCGACTGCCAACTCCGCCATATCTTCTGCATCGTCGATGGAGTCCGTTGAAGCGATATCCTCAAGCTCCTTTTGTACCTGGGCAATTTCCGCTTCCAGTCGTGCTTTCTCTTTCAGTAATAAATCTTTAAAATAGTCTAAATCCAGATCTTCTCTTTTTGCCATATCCAACTCCTTTATATTTTTTATCATGATAACATATGCGCGATAAGGTAGAGATAGCGTAGCGGGATTACTTCAGGGTGATGAGAAAACAGGCTCCGCCGTTTGCATTGTACGCTTCAAGAGAACCTTTCATATGATCTTCGACAATCATCTTACTCATATAAAGTCCGATCCCCGTGCCCTGTTTTTCCTCTTTGGTAGAGAAGTAAGGATCGAAAATATACGGCAAAACATCATCTTTTATACCGCCGCCATTGTCGCAAATACGAATGAATATCTCGCTGTTTTCCTTCCAAAGAGAGATTTGTATGGCTCTTTCGTTTTTACTTTTATGCATCAGGGCATCTTTTGCATTGTTGAGGATATTGATAATCGCCTGTCCCAGTTCATTGGGATAACCGCAGTAGTAAAGATCCTCCTGTAAATCCAATTGCGTACGAATACCGTTTTTTTCCAAAACAGGCTTTATCATAGAAAGCGAGTGCTTTACCACCGAAGAGACACAAAACTCCACTCTGTTTTTTTCCCGCCGGAAAAAGTTGCGAAAGTCATCGATTGTTTCCGACATTTGGCGGATGAGCTTAAAAGAGTTTTGTTTAAACTCCTCTATCAGACTTTCCGTTACCTGCCCCTTTTTGTACTTAAGCCAAAGCGTCTGGTGCAAAAGAGAGAGTGTGTTGAGCGGTTGGCGCCACTGGTGGGAGATCATACTGATCATCTCCCCTTTTTGTGCCAGACGGTTTTGATGAAGTATCATCAACTGCTGTTTACGATTCTCTTCCACCGCCTCTTTCATCTGCCGTTCAAGATCCGCCTGAATTATCTGTAATTTTTTATTGGTTTTATGTACATGGTAAAAACGTTGCAATACAAACAACAACAATATCAAAAAAGCGATCGCCATCTGATAAAAAAGTGTATAATCCACCCCTTTTTCATACTTCACCTGTACCCATTTGTTCAGGATTTGCTGACGCTCTTTCAATGTTACCCTGTCGATCGTCTTATTTAAAATAGAAACCAGTTGCGGTTCGTTTTTGTTGATCAACATCGAAAGATCGACGGCAGTGTCGAACACCCCGCTTATCTTGACATTACTCAAACCCTCGTGCTGTATATTGTATACCAATACGGGCAGTATATTGACAAAAGCGACAAATTCCCGTGCTGCCACTTTCTTTAAGCCTTCCAAGCCGTTTTGCACGGAGACAATCTCTATGCCGGGATACATTTTAGGAAGTTCCGTTTCCGCCGGAGAGTCACGTAAAACACCTATCTTACCCGAATAGGCGATCTGTGAAAAATCATGTACCAGTAAAGCGTCACTATGCGTGGCAAAAGCACGGGGTGTCGTAAAATAAGGCTTGGTTACCAGAAAACTCTGAAGTACTTTGGGCGTTACCTTGTCTCCTACGATCAGATCACACTTTCCCTCTCGGAGATAGTCTCTGCTCTGGCTATAGTTATCCGTTTTTTGCAGAACAAAGGGGATATGCAGCTTTGCGGAAAAAAGATAGGCAAAATCCGCCAGGATTCCTTCGTATACGCCCTGTTTATTAACATACTCAAAAGGTCTCCAGGTAGGATCGACACAGATTTTGATCTCTTTTTTCTTTTGAAGATAGGCATTCTCCTCTTCACTGAGGTAAGCGACCTGCGAAAGCTCGCCGGCGCTCCCTTCCTGAAGATTGAAAAATAGAAAACAGGAGAAAAACAACCACCGGATTTTCAAAGATATGCCTCTTGATATTTAAAGTAAGGCATTATAGCATACATTGGTTCAATAACATAAAAAAAACTTATCCGAACATATCGGTATAGAGTGCTTTTGCCCAACCGTACACATTTTTTGCATTGTTACGTCCCTCTTCCCCCTGCCAGATCTCATCGGTCACCGGTGTCGCAAAGCCGAAACGCTTGGTCTTTTTATCGTAAGCATACTCGGAATGTATAAAGATACCCCTTTCAGGAAATGCGGAGACTGCGGAGATACAAAGCGTTACGGGAGATACCCACTTGATCTTTCCACTCTTGTTGATCTTTGAAGCGATCAACTTGGCAACATACTGCCCCTCGCTAAAAGAGGTATTTCCGGACTTGGAAAAGCCCATAGGTCTTGCATCGCCGCTGATGTAAATATTCGGATGTCCCACTACTTCGTAGGTAATAGGGTCGATATCTCCTTCCAAACGATTGTAGACGCTATCTTTAGCCACGCCCATGATCTCAAGTATCTTCGCACCTCTTACATGAGGATAGAAAATAGCATCATCAAAATGAAACTCGTCAAACTCTGTCGTCACCACTTTTTTATCGAGGTCTATCTCTTCGATTTTGGCGTTTGGTTCCCACTGAACGATATCTTTGTAAAGCTTTTCAAATGCTGTGTGAAAGCCATGCTCTTTGATAGTGATATCGTTGTTTTCATCCAAAACCAGTACTTTGGCTTTGATGTTGTTGTGTTTAAAAAAGTCCGCTATCAAACACGCTCTCTCATATGGAGCGGGTAAACAGCGATAGTTTCCTGACGGTACGGTGATGAGGAAGGTTCCACCCTTGAAGTTATGGATCTTCTGTTTGAGGGTAAGGTGCTCCGAACCCGGTTTGAATGCCGGCGGGTACTCTTCGTAAAGTCTTGTTTGCAAGTTGATATCATCCGTCCAGCAAGTATAGTCGTAGTCGATACCCGGCGCAAGAACAAGATAATCATAGGCAATATCTCCGTTACCGGTGTGTAAGATGTTGTTTTTTTTATCGACACCGGTGGCTGCTGCATGAAAATAGTGGTAGTTGTTGTTTCTTGCCGCTTTGAGATAGTCATGTGTCAAAAAAGAGAGATCGACTTTATCGACCAGCCAAAGATTGCTCACAGGACATGAAACGAAAACATCCTTCTGCTCTACCAGCACGACATCCGCCTTTGGAGCGAAAACTTTGACATGTTTTGCCACACTGAGCCCTGACCAGCCACCGCCCACAACCACTACACGCGGACCTTTCGCCGCAGGTACGGGTGCGGGGTTGGAAAGTTTTTTCGCCGGGCTCTTTTTGGACTCCTGCGCGCTGAGTTTGCCGCCGACCAAAAGCGCACCCAAACCTGTTGCAAACTTCAATACGTCTCTTCTGGAAAACTTCATCTTGACCTTTTCTTTAGTTGATATTTATTTTATATGTATAATAAAAAAACTTATATTAATAGGCGTTGAAAATAAAATCCTCTTTTGCTATACAAAATAAAAAATTTAGCCTATAATAAAACAAAACTAAAATAAACAGAGTAAAAGGAAGTTCATGAACCTCGAATCCTACTTTGAAAAACTTGGCATACGCTACTTCAACAAACTCTACCGAAGTGTCAAAGCTGAGCACTATGTAGAGATCCGGGGACTTCCAAGTGATAAAATTCTTCATGTCATCGTCAAAAACATCACCCTAAACAGTGTCATCATAGCCTTTTTGATCGGGGCACTGACAACCGTTCCTGCTGTTTTGATAGAGATGTACTATAAAGAGAGTCTTTCTACGTGGGACTATTATCTGCATCTTTCTCTTGCAACGGGTGTGATGCTTATTATAGAGTTGGGGATACTTTACTGGCTGGGACTGCATGCCGTCTATACACTTGCAAATATCACCGGACATCACCACCTCGAACCGGATCCCTCCGTTCCACTGGAGTATCAAGTCGAAAGTCTGCTGGTACGCTCCGCACTTGAACTTCCCGACCCGATCATACACTATCTGGGTATCGATCCGCAGAAACATTTATCACAAAAGAAGATGTTTTTGATGAGCCTTTTATATAAGGCGAAAGTGATTTTGACATCACTTATTTTGAAACTGATTTTACGAAAAGTGGCAGCAAGGTTCGGGGTTCGGATGGGATTTGTATGGGTTGCGATCCCCGTTACCGCCGTGTGGGATGCCATCGTCATGTATAAAGTGATCGAGGATGCGAAACTACGGCTTTTTGGATATCAGCTTTCGCAATATATCATTCATGAAATCCTCACCACCGACTACCTTGCAAAACTCTCTCCCCAAACAAGACTAGCCGCCATACGTGCCGTAGCGTCGGTAATGGTGCTCGCACACAGATATCACCCCAACAATATGCTCCTTCTCATACGACTGAGTGACAACCTGAAAATCAGAGAGGACGGAGACTATGACGACTGGGAAAAGTTTCAACAGGCACTTGAAAACGCAACCCCGCAAGAACAGGAGTTTTTGCGCGCTTTACTGGTCATAGCCGCAGCTTTTGACGGAAAACTATCCAAAAAAGAGAAAGCCTTTTTGCCAAAAGCTTTCGGAAAACAAACACCCTCCTACTTTGCACAGATAGAAAAACTTATAAAACTGCTTGAGGAGGGAAGCCTTCATGAAAGTGCGAAGATGGTTCGAACATTGTTTAATCTAAAAATACATAAAGCAAAATTTCAAGATGAATAACTATTTTGCCATTGCCTTGACTCTTGGCATATAATCCTCTTCACAACCGTGTCCGCCGTCAGGAAACTGATAACCACGGGAAAGTCTGGCATAAATATCGGTTGCACGCACTACAATATCATCTTTGTTATGAATCCTGTGAAAATAAAATTTATTTTTAAACTCATCAACAAACGTACTGTTGGCAAAACCTGCCGCACCGTATGTATACACTAAAATATCTTTTCCTTTTTTACCCTCGTCATACAGTTTTGCTGCATAAATCGTTGCCAGTGAACCACCTAAACTATGCCCTACTAAAAATACAATACTGTTTCCATCCGTGATATATCTTTTTACACCACTTTCCAACTCTTTTTCAAATGCTAAAACCGATCCTAAAAAACCTTTATGTACCATAGCCTTTGAAAGCTTTAACACTTCATCTTCACGAAAACTTGTAAGTTTTGCATCAATATCGGTAAAAATATCTTCGTTAGGCTCCGTTCCCCTGAAAGCAATCACTATCAGGTTTTTCTTACCGTCTTCCAAAGTAAGCTCTTTTTTATAAATTTCCGCCTGAACATCAACAATAACCAATTGGTTATTTACTAAAATCACATCCGAAACATCAATTTTCTGAAGTAAATCAAACCCGTTTTCCGGCATAAAATCATCCAACTTGCGTAAACCGTCTTCATAAACATAATCCGAAACTTCCACTCCAAAATATGCTACATGCCAATTTAAGCTATCGGAAGGAATAAAATCTTTATCCTTTAATGCAGAATCCACCCAACTACCATAAACAAAACTCATCATAATAAGTAACATACTAATTAATTTAGTCATATTATTGCACTCCTTTAATTTTTATATGACTTTTATTATAATAGTGCATTACTGATATATAAATAAAATTATTTATATCATCAAAATACCAAATAATAAATCCGATTTGAATGCTAATTTAACAATTCCCACCCCTCTTGCAAACTTGACACTTCGTTCATGATATATAGATAAAAAGCGGCATTGAGTCTGGCAAGTTGCAGCAATGCATCGGAAGGATTTTCGACCATTTCAATCGACTTCTCTTTGCTAATTCTTTTCCGGGACTTTTCATAGTTGATACCAAAATCAGCGGGGTTGATGTAGTGCTCCGTGATCTCCGCACCTTCACAAACCCAGTACTTGCACTTGCTGTAGATTTCCGGTGTACCTTCATTCCCCTGTACGATAACCAAACGATCGTAATGATGGGCAAAGATATCGGCATATTTTTGTACGAATGGTTTATGAAAGACACCGATAACCCCGCAGGAAGCATTTGCGATATTGTGCAGTTTTTCGGCGGTATTGAGTCCGGTGCGAAGCCCGAGTCTGTTGCGTATCTCCGTCAGTGCACTCAGCTGCGGGAAAAAACGCGCCCTATCGAAAAAGTGCAGATTTGTCGGCAAAGAAACCGCTTCGCAAATCTCTTTGACCGTCGTACCCGATTTGGAGGGTTGCAGATGATCCCCCGTCACGACAAGCTGCAAATCACTCTTTTTTAAAAAACGCGCTACCAAAGGAAAAAGATAAGGGTTGTCAACCTTACCGTCATACGGATATCCAAGCTCCAAAGCATTTTCGACAGGTACTTTCAAAACGTAAGACTCGAAAAGATCCAAAACTGCACGAAACTCGGTCACACTCTCTTCCCGCACACGCCACCCCAGTAAAAAGGCGGCAATCTGCTCGGGATATGCCTGTTTCTCAAGCATCATCCGCATGGTTTCTTGCATCTCTACATAGGTCAGCTCTCTGTTATGCTTCTTACCGACACCTACCGCTTTGATCGCCTTGTGAAAATCCATCTTCTATCCTTCATGTAAAAAAACATGATAACAAAAAAGGGGTTAGTGACGTAGAAAAGAGAAAGATTTAAAGGCGTTTGAAGCGGTTTTGTACCTAAGCTATCCAACCGGTAACATAGTCGCACCGGTTATCACAAAAATATTCGGCTGACGCGATCCAACTATTTCGTATATCATGAAGAGGAAGTGTTACTTTTTCAATAAAGCAAAGCTTAAATTAAATTAAATTGTATTTACTACTTGTTTTATAAATTAAAAATATTTAATTTTAGCTGTATAAAAATAGTTTTCATGAAGCCTTTAAAGGCTATCTAAAATACTATTTTACTAGTATTTTACAAATAAACTTACCAAAAAAAGAAAAAATACTAGTTTTCTAGTATTTAAGTAAAATTTCTGTCTTGCCGATGTATAATACTACAAATATGGGATTATTAAAGGATTTACAATGGCTAAAAGAGTAAAACCGCTTCCTACCCCTAAGCAAGAAGGGTTCCTGACCAAAGAGTTACTGGGACAGTTCATCCGTGCAAAGCGCACACAGGAAGGTTTGAAGATGCACGATGTCGCGATGCTGTGCGGCATATCGATCGCCACTTTAACCAATATCGAAAAAGCCGAAGCGAGTGTACGTATCGATACGGCACTTCATGTTGCACAGATGCTTGGTATCAAGATTGTCATAGAGCCTTGGCAAATGGCGCATGGCAGCTAAGCTCAATGTCTTTTATAAAGATCAGAAAGTAGGCATCATCCAAGCCGACTCCCAAACACAGGAGTTTGCCTTTGCCTATACGCACGAGTGGCGTAAAAACGGGTTTGAGATCTCTCCGCATATCCCTTTTGACACACCCGCCAGTTCCTCCAGTATCAAAAAATTTTTAGACAACCTGCTTCCCGAAGGCAGAGCGCTGGATATCTTCAGTCTCTTTTTTCAAATCACCAAAAACAACACCCTTGCCATTACCAGAGAGATTGGCAATGAAACATCCGGTGCGCTTACCTTTTTTGATGATCGTGTCGAATCCATCCCCACTACGACCAGAGCCATCAAAGAGGTGGAACTGACCCAACGTATACAGACTGAAGATCCTATGCGTATCATCATCTGGGACGGCAAACCCAGACTCAGTGTCGCCGGGGTACAGGACAAACTTCCCGTCATCTACCACAAAGGGGCATTTAGTTTCGGAGAAGGCAAACTTGCTTCCACACATATCCTCAAGTTTGAGACAGACAGACAACACCACCTCATCATCAACGAATACATTTGCATGAAGCTGGCAAAAGCCGTCGGACTCTCCTGCGCGGAGGTGAAGATCAAACACTTTGGCGACAAACCCGCACTTTTGGTAACGCGTTTCGATCGTAAACGTATCTCGGACGACGAAATAGAGCGACTGCACATCATCGACGGTTGTCAGGCACTCGACCTGCCCCCTACGCATAAATACGAGCGCAATATGGGAACCGGAAAGCGCGTCGAAGATATCCGTGAAGGGGTCAGTTTTCAAAAGCTTTTCAACTTCGCCAACCAGTGTCAAACGCCTATCAAAACAAAACTGCATATTTTACAATGGGCACTTTTTAATCTTCTCATCTCCAACAGCGATGCGCACGGTAAAAATATCTCCTTTTTCGCAGACAAACAAGGCTACTCGCTCACCCCTTTTTACGATATGGTCTGCATCGCAATGTATCCGGAGTTCGAACAACAACTCTCCATGGCATACGGAGACAACTTTTGCACCGATATCCAAAAAGAGGATATCGAAGCGATGTGTGACATATGTGATATCAACCGGCGACTGGCATTTAAAGAGTTGAAAAATCTGGCGAAGAAGTTACAAAAAGCACTTCATGAAAATGACTTTTTTGCACTTGCCAAAGATGAAGATGAAAAAAAATTTGTCGAAGAGATGACAACGTTTTTAACAAAAAGAGCGGAAACTTTTTTAACACGAATTGAAAGTTAGTGTCAGTTTGATGAACTGACACTAACAAGAGAAGAACTTACTGAAGCGACTCGAAAGAGTTGTCTGTATATTTGATAACAGGTACGCCGTCACGATCTTCAAGAACACCTACAGGGGCACCGTTACGTGTGATACTACTTTCATCTCCGTAAACAACTTTTCCGTCTTTGACTTTTACGACAAACTGCAATCCTTCGTGTGTATGAAGTACCACTTTACCGTTATCCATCTCTTCGTCAAAAATACCGGTTCCGTTTACTACGGTTTGATCGTACTGATAGCCTAAACTAAAATTGTTTTTACTGTCATTGTTCGTATATCCCAGATTTAATAACATGGAAGGTCGTTTCGGCATCTCCAACTTTCCACTTACAGTCACTTCCACTTTCGGCTTTGCAGTTTTAGAAGTAAGATCCATCGTTTCGGCATTTAACCAGTCTACCACAACGTTACCTGTCAAACTACTGTTATTGTCCTTATCTGCAATCATACCGTCAAACACTACTTTTTTAGGCAGATATCCGCTGTTTGTGAAAGATCTGTCTTTGTCAAGTTCAAGAGCAACCCAGGTTAAAACAGGATTTGGACAAGCGTTTACTTGTATGTCTATATTGCTATTTGTTACAGTATGGACAAAACCTGCAGCACTATATTCCCCGTAACTAAGTGGCAACTGTTCCGGGTTCCCATCTATCTCTGTACGAAAATCACCTCCATACTGTTTTATCTCATGTTTTTGTCCCGTTTTATCCGTATACACGATAACTTCATCCTGATCAAGTATTTCAGTTGTATTGTCATCATAACAACGTGCATGACCGTCAATTTGTGTTTTATATTTGTTATCAGAAATCTTTACCGTTGCAATCGACAAATACATAAGTACCGGATTTTTACAATACGCACCGCTTGTACCTATCCTGTCAAAATCAACAACATAAGAATCTGCAGTCTCCTTCCCTTTAAATGTTGCCCTTCCTTTGTTGTAAAAATTTTCAAATAAATCTGTTCCTGATTCATCAAAGGAAAAGAATTGTGTCGGGTCGGAGTAACCTGATGTTACATTATGTTCATGAACAATACCGTTTTTATCTCTGTATCGTACATTCATAGTATCAAACGGTATTAAATCGTCACCTTTTAAACAGCTTGCAACACCATCTATCCTTGTGATATTTTTATCATCGAAAACATTAACCTTGAACTCTTCCAATATAACTTTGTCACAGGAAGTGCTTGTAATATTTAAATCATCAAAAACCAGTCCTTTATAATTCCCCCAGTAAGTATCACCCATTTGCGGCGTTGCAGAAGAAGCATAACCTCCTTCCCAGTCGAGTTGATCTATGTTACCTTCTATCTCCGTATAAAAGCCACCCCATTCGGATATAGGAATGGTATGTTTGATACCTGACTTATCCGTATAGATCACCTTCCCGGAGCTAACACGTTCTACTCTTTCATTGTGTTCTCCCAGACAAGCTACATTACCTGAAATATATGTAGTGTAGTTATCCGTAAAAAATGTTTTATCTTTCATACCATTGTTTTGACGATACTCAGGTACGAGTAATGTTCCGTTTATGTCATATCCGTTCGTATGCAGTGCTACGGAAGCACTGTTGAAAAAAACACGGTTCATGTTAAGATCGTCGTTTTCCTGATCATAGTAGGCTTGCAAAACAACATTGTCCATCGTTGCAGTATCACCGTCATATGACAATGAAACGTTATCCAGTACCAATTCGGCACCGTACTTCTTTTTACTTAAACTGATCTCTGCTGTCAATGTTTGTCCATCCTGCGCTACCGCCCTGCTTTGAGGCATACTTTGAGCCGGACTTGTCGGAGGAAGTGGTGCTGTATCACTTGACGCTCCCCCAGAGTCCAAATAGTCGTCTTCCACCGGAACCGCACCCTCGAATTTAACTTGTAAAGTACCGCTAAAGTCCAAGACACCTATGCTTTGCGGATCTTTTTGTGAAAGTGTCACTGTACCTGAGTATTTTGGGGTATTTTCTTCAAAAATCTCATACTTCCATACCGAATCGGACTCTTTTTGGTAGGCAAATTCTTTTCCTGAGTCGGTATAGCTTCGATACTCTGTTTCTCCCGTGGCAATAGCTTTTGCGATATCACCGGTTATTCTCGCCACATACTTACCTGCAGCTTTAACGTTTAAGGTAACACCTTCCAACGATGTACCCAAAGCATCCGCTTCATAATTTAAAAAGCCTCCGCCATAGTTTTGATAATCTACAACTTGTAACGTCTGTGTTCGTATCTCTTTGATAAATTTTTTGGCAAGTGCTATATTCTCCGCTTTTTGTTTTTCGGGATCCGGGCTTGGCGTTGTTTTGCCGGAATCATCCGACTTACCGGAAGAACCGGAATCTCCGGAATCGGGTTTTTGCGTATTATCTTTTTTGTCCGAAGTACCGCTTTTTCCATCTGAAGGCTCAGGCTTATATTTACCATCGTTTTCCGTCAGTTTATTGGCAACACCTTCCGACTCCATGATTTGGGCAAACTTTTGTGTCAGGTTGCTATCGTCACCCGCTTCACCGTCTGCAAGATCATCTGCAAGTTTTTCCACGACATCGACAATATCATCCTCATTTTCTTGCTCCGCCAGTTTGTGTACGGCAGCGATAACCTTTTTATACTGAATATTTTCCACAGGATTGGTTGCCAACGGATCAAATCCGAACATATCACCGATATTGCTTTGTGCTTCTTCAAGACTCTCTTTGGTAGCGCCTTTGGCTTCCATCTGTCGCACGACAAATTCAGATACAGGAGAGATATTGACAACGACTTCCTTTTTCTCCGGACTCAAAGCCGCCGCAGAATGAAGTTTCAAATCTTCCTTACAACTCTTCAACTCCCCGGTAGCGGGATTTTTCATTTGTGATTTTTCATCACAACTTACCTGCACAACGACAACACCGTCATAAGAGACTTTCAAACGGTATGAACCGTCATTTTTATCCGTTCTGCCTGTCGCCAGTATTTCGGAAGGTTTAGCAGGATCATAAACTTTGACTTTACCATTGACAATCAAATCATCAACTGCGACACCTTTTAACAAAGCACTTTTTTCATTTGCCGGTGGCGGTGTACTATCACCACAACCCGTCATCAAAACAGCTGCCAAAACACCTGACAAGAAAATATTTTTACCACTAAACACAAAAAACTCCTTAGAACAAATAAGCTTATTTACAAACTGACTTTAAACCGTATGAATGAAAGAAACCGCTGAAAATTATCTTGCAAATTAAAATAATATTAAATTTTTAAAATACTATATCAAATGATAGTCAATAAAAATTAAAATGATGCTTAAAATATTAATTTTATTAAATATATTTAATTTTTATATATGAGAGAAAATTCTCACATTTTACCATCCTATATACTCTTCCAGATAGTGTTTATCCTGTATTTTGAGTATCTCTCTTACTTTCATCAGGATAAACCCCAGTCTATTTTCACCAAGCCACTCTTTTGGATTTAAAACTCTTTGATCGTTTTTGTCAAGTGCAACCGCCCATACAGAATCATTTGGATTTGTCTCTACCAAAATCTTATCTTCCGTATCAAGCAGATACTCGTGTAGTGGTGTTTGATAAAATTTATTCAAATTTGCCGACAAAACGATGCTTCGAGAGTTGTCATCCCATATTTTTTGATCAAAGTTTTTTACTTGTCTTCCCAGTTCTTTTGCCTCTTTGGGTGTTTTGGCTTTTACTATTTTATATGCTGTCGCATAGTCATAAAATAGGTGTGCTTTTTTATACATCATATAATGTTCGGCTGTTTTAAATGTTATCTCAAACAACTCTCCAGGTATTGGTTGATTTATCATAAAAGGGCTCTCATACCACTGAGACAAACAACTCTCATCCGGAATGCCATTTTGTTTTGGTCTATAATCACAAAAAAGTATATACTCAAACTTCTCTCCAGCCTCTATCCTTTGGATAAGTTCTTTTTTATTTTTTATACACATTTTACTACTTTATCCGTATCTCTTTCATTTTTATATATTTAACAAATCGACTAATCATGTTCATACTTTTCAAATATCTTTTTTTCAAAATCATCAAGAGGCACTTTTTTGCCTTCTCCTCCATTTAAAACATAAAAAAGATCTGTTTCTTCTGAGGAGTTTTGAATAGAGTCGATTTTTTCCAATGTTTTTATAATCTCTTTTAACTCATTGTGATACTTTCTATTTGCTGGATAATTTTTCTCTTTGATAAACTTAATAGCTAAAAATTCAGCCACTTCATCATAAAGTGGCAATAATTTTTCACTCTTTTTAAAATAGTTGTTAAGATTTTTCATAAAAAATCTATTTGGTTTTATCTGCTCATTTGCTTTTGTAAGTGCTAATTTAATAGATACATAGTCTATCAATTTATCATAATAAGGCTTATTTTGATACCTTACCTCTTTATAATAAGCTAGTTTATCTTTTAAATACTCTCTTTTGTCTGTTGGAAATTTGTATTTTTTTCTAAGGTTATAAATATACTCTTCATTTAAGTAAAAATCATTGTCTAAAGTTGGTATTTTTGTAACTTTAAAATGGAGTTCAACAAACTTTTCATAATCTTTTTTATACTCTTTGGTATGAGATATATCCATATTTTGATAGTAGTGGTATGTTATGAAACTTAATAGCAGAATGATAGCTGTAATAATTTTTTTCATTTAAATCTCTTTTCTATCAACTCTTTTGCACTCTCATCATAATGAAACACCAAAAAGCTATGCTCTTCATCATCCAAAATACCCTCTATATCATAGTAAAAAACGATATCCCCTTTGACTGCTATGTATCGTTTAAGATAGTAAAATCTTAGATAGTTTCTATCATCGTCTGGATACCTTGGTTGCATATGTGGTTTTATGTCGTTTTCAAAGATTTTAAATCCGAGTTTTTCAAAATACTCTTTTAAAAACTTTTCCTCATTTTTTCCTTTGAAAATACTGTTTTTATCTAAAAGGTAGTTGTACTCCAGACGAAGTGGAAGTATATCTGTAGTGTCATATAAAAATCTTATATCTTTAAAATCAAAGTTGTGTAACTTGTTTGTTATCTCTTGTGGAATATCTTTTTTACAAGAGATAGTAGGAGTTTTGTTATAGCCGTTTTTTTCCATCCATCTTATGGTAGCAATCGCACAAATCTCCCAAGCTTTTTGAATATGCTCTTTTGCCTCACTGATAGCTTTTGAAGCATTAAAAAGTTCGTTTGCCAGTTTTTTTCTACCTCTTGAGTTGTCATCTAACCCATCTAAAGATAACTTTTTTGCAAAACTTTCCAAAAACTCTGCCATATCATCATAGTAAAGATCACCGACTCTAAGTGAGAGTTCATTATTTGAAAGTCCTATGCCTTTTACTGTAGGAGTGTGTTTAAACTGTTTTCCAACAGCAAAAAACGCTCTTATATTTTCAAAATGATTTTCGATACCTTCAAAACTATGACTTCCTCCCTCTTCTATGACTACTTTTGTATCTTTATACTTTTGAAGAGCATCTTTATAGTCAAGCAGTTCATCGCCTTTTTGCAAAAGTACCATGAACTTCTCTTTTTTTAATTCATCTTTATCAAGTTTTTCCAAACTTTTCAAATGCTTTTCATTCCATGTAAATGTCGTATCATCATAAAAGTTTGTCGCCTTTCCTAAAGCTCTTTTTAGCGTTTCATAAGGCTTTGTTGCAGGATTTATCAAAACGACTTTTTTGACTTCATCCATATGGGAAAGATATGAAGCATAGTATCCACCTAGAGATGAACCTAAAAGGTAAACATCTCCCTTGTAAGAGGCTATCAACGCTTTTAAACTCTCTATGGCAAGTTCAGGGTTATAAGGAAGTGACGGAGCGATAAAATCTTCTTCTATACTTTTAAAATATTTTCTAAAAGCTCTTGCTTTGCTTCCTTGTCCGCTTCCGCCAAAACCGTGTATGTATATGAGCATCTCAACTATCCCTTTTAACCAGTTCTAACTTCTCTATCTCTATACCAAGAGTGAGGCTACTGCCATCTTTTTTTTCAAACATCACAGGAAGTTCACTTGACAAATCAAACATACCAGCACTTGCTGGATAACTCCATCCGATGATATAGTACGGCTCTTTTTGGATCATCTCTTCGTACTGTTTGGGTAACTCTTTGACTCTTACTGGATGCCACCAAAGTCCCGCTTCTACCAGATCCATCTGACTTTTAAATGTATCAAAAAGCCCTACATACTCTTTTAGCTCCATTTTATACAGCTTGTCATGCAAAGCACTTTTTTTTCTTTTAAAAAGATAGCTAAGAAGTGGTACAAAGAGTTCCTCTTCACTAAAGTCAGCAGTATATGCGCCACTAAGCAGGGAATGTTTCTCTTTTAAATTGAAAAAATCGATATAAATCTCATCCCTTTTGAAAACAGCTCCTTTTTTGCCATTTTTTATAAAAAAGTAGTCATCTTTATGATGTACAATCACCTCATAAAGTGGAGGTATAACAATCTCTCCTTTCTCATCTATCACAAACGCTTTGCCATTTTCTTTTAAAATTGCATAACCGTCGTTAAAAAAGGCATACTCATTAAATCTTGGACTTATCACTTCGTTGCACGCTTTGTCTATGTATCCCCACAGTTTTGTTTTAGGAGACTGGACCGGTTTTAACATATAGATGACAGGGGTGATGATGTTTAGATAACTTTTGCTTTGTTTTTCGATCCTTCTGTTTTTCGTATCTATCATGATATATCTCAGTAGTCTATCTTCATCGACTGTTATACATCTGTCGCTATCGAGAGAGTTACAAAGAGCTTTGTTTGTATAAATATCTTTTGTTTCAAGATCTACGATATCACAAAGATACTCTCTAAAATCATCCGTATCAACAGGCTCTTTTTGGACTTCAGAAAGTAAGCCTTCTATCTTGATATAGTGATAGTCACAATCCAATATCCACTCAAACTCAGGTTCGCCTGAAAGGAGTTTTGTTTTGTTGTGTATGATACCGTACTTGCCACTGTCATCTATGACAACGCTATATCCGTAGTCTAAACTAGACGGCAGTGTCGCATCTTTGTGAGTCGAAAAGAGAAACTCTTTACCGTCATAAAAAAGAAACTGTGCTTCAAGATGGTGCTCAAAATTCCAAAGAGTCTGCACACTGTAATCATCGGGCAGTTTTTTCATCTCATCTATATCAAACGGCACTAGATATGCCATCCTCTTTACCAACTCGTTAAACCATACTTCGCTACCCAGTATCTCTTCGAGTGTGATACGCTTCATCTGTGAAGATATTTGTGGTTCTAACTCATAAAGATAAAATTTTTTGGTTGCTCGTTCGTGAGTCGTATAGGCTTCTCTCGCTATTGCCTCCCCTTCGGAAAAACAGAGAAAGCTATCCCGACTCCTCTCGCCGTCAGAGAAACGGTTATAGTAAAAGAGTCGGTTTTTATCTATCTCTTTATCTTGCATGAATGCCTGTTTTATCTTTTTCTTATCGCCGTTTGATTGTTGGTAGATGTTGTAGTATACGGCATAAGTGATGAGTAGGTTTTTTTTAGTCATTGGAAAAAATCCCATTTGTATATTTTCAAACATAAATAAACGCAGGGTAAGTATAACAAATATAAAAGTATCTAGAAACTTTTTTATCAATATAAGAAATAGGAAGAAATATAGTTAGAAGAATGGTGACAAGAGGGGGACTTGAACCCCCGACCTCCGGCTTATGAGACCAGCGCTCTAAACCAGCTGAGCTACCTTGCCACAAAATTGAGAGTGGATTATATACAAAATATCCTTTAGATATTATTAAACTTTTGTACAAATAATATTTTTTTGACTTCATGTAAAAATTTAAAATATATCCTTTCATGAGATTGAGAAAATATACTTTCTATGGCTATAGTATTCTTTAGTCTTTTTGACTAAGTATTTATGCAATTTTTTCTTAAACCTCTTGACATTTGGATTTTTTTATAGTAAAATTCGCTCGCTTAGAAAATATGAAGCTTTATATATCAATAACTTAGTCAATAAAACACTAATAATAAAGAAGGAGAGAGACATGAACTTTACACCACTAGGTCAAAGAGTTTTGGTCAAAAGAGTTGAAGAAGAAGCGAAAACCGCTTCCGGAATTATCATCCCGGACAATGCGAAAGAGAAACCATTGATGGGTAAAGTAGTCGCTATCAGCTCAGAAGTGGAAGAAGACGGAGATATCGCAAAAGACGATACTGTCGTATTTGCAAAATACTCCGGTACGGACATCACACTCGAAGGTGACGAGTACCTTGTACTGAACACGGACGACATTTTAGGAATTTTAAAATAATCAAGGGGGATTAAAATATGGCAAAAGAGATTAAATTTTCAGACAACGCAAGAAATGAATTATTTGAGGGTGTAAAAAAACTTAGTGACGCCGTCAAAGTAACGATGGGTCCAAGAGGAAGAAACGTTCTTATCCAAAAGAGTTTCGGTGCACCTAGCATCACAAAAGACGGTGTTTCCGTAGCACGTGAAATCGAACTGGCAGACGCTATCGAAAATATGGGTGCACAACTGGTAAAAGAAGTTGCATCAAATACAGCTGACGAAGCGGGTGACGGTACAACAACAGCAACTGTTCTTGCAGCGGCAATCTTCAAAGAGGGTCTTAGAAACATCACAGCAGGTGCAAACCCTATTGAAGTAAAACGCGGTATGGACAAAGCGGTTGAAGCGATCATCGCAGAGCTCAAAGCAGGTGCAAAAGAGATCAAAGATAAAAAAGAGATCGCACAGGTTGCGAGCATCTCAGCAAACTCCGACACAAAAATCGGTGATTTGATTGCAGAAGCGATGGATAAAGTCGGTAAAGACGGTGTTATCACTGTTGAAGAAGCAAAAGGTATCGAAGATGAACTCGATGTCGTTGAAGGTATGCAGTTTGACAGAGGTTACCTGTCTCCATACTTCGTAACAGACACAGAGAAGATGGAAGTGGTTATGGACAACCCGTACATCTTACTATATGACAAAAAGATCACAAACCTCAAAGACCTTTTACCGGTACTTGAGCAAGTGCAAAAAAGTGGAAAACCACTACTTATCATCGCAGAAGATATCGAAGGTGAAGCATTGGCGACACTGGTTGTCAACAAACTAAGAGGTATCCTGAACATCGCAGCGGTAAAAGCTCCGGGATTCGGTGACAGAAGAAAAGCGATGCTTGAAGATATCGCGATCCTTACAGGTGGTCAGGTGATTAGCGAAGAGCTTGGACGTACACTTGAAAGCGTTACAGCGGACGATCTCGGACAAGCCGGAAGCGTTGTGATAGACAAAGACAACACAACTATCGTAGACGGTGTAGGTGACAAAGCGGCAATCGAAGCGAGAATCGCACAAATCAAACGTCAAATCGACGAAACAAGCAGCGAATACGACAAAGAGAAATTGCAAGAGAGACTTGCAAAACTTAGCGGCGGTGTTGCGGTTATCAAAGTCGGTGCTGCTACAGAAACCGAGATGAAAGAGAAAAAAGACCGTGTTGACGATGCCCTTTCAGCAACCAAAGCGGCTGTTGAAGAAGGTGTGGTTATCGGTGGTGGTGCTGCACTTCTTAAAGCAAGTGCAAAAATCAACCTCGACCTTAAAGGTGACGAGGCGATCGGTGCTGAAATCGTTAACAGAGCAGTTGCTGCACCAATCAAACAAATCGCGGCAAACGCAGGGTTTGACTCCGGCGTAGTGGCGAACAACGTACTTGAAAACAGCGATGCAAACTACGGTTTCAACGCTGCGACAGGCGAGTATGTCGATATGTTCGAAGCAGGTATCATCGATCCGCTTAAAGTTGAGCGTGTAGCATTGCAAAATGCGGTATCCGTTTCTAGCTTACTTCTTACAACAGAAGCGACAGTAAGCGAGATCAAAGAAGACAAACCAGCTCCAATGCCTGACATGGGCGGAATGGGTGGCATGGGCGGAATGCCGGGGATGATGTAACCCCACCCTCTTTCCTCCTTGTTCATGAAGCCTTCGGGCTTCATGAAACACTCTTTTTTATAAATTTCTTCACTTTTATTTCCTGATGTACGAATTATCTTTCCTCTAACACTAATTTCGCTAAAATCTCTAAAATTCTTAAAAGAAGGATATGCTCATGTTTGGAATGAGTTTTGGCGAGATACTTGTCATTGCCATCATCGCGATTCTTTTTATCGGTCCGGAAAAACTTCCCGACACTATGGTAAAAATCGCAAAATTTTTCAGAAGTTTCAAAAAAACCGTTCATGAAGTCAAAGACTCCATCGAACAGGAAGTACACCTCAAAGAGCTCAAAGATGAAGCTATCAGCTACAAAGAGCAACTCGAAAAATCGGTTACAGAAATCAAACAAGACACCAATGTCAATGTCATCGACGATCTTCAAGACGGTTTCGCCGACATCAAAGGCTCTCTCACCTCTTTAGAAGAAGGACCTTCCGCACCTGAGCTTTTTAAAGAGATGAAAGAGGAAGAAAAAGCAGAAACACAAAAATCGAAAAAGAAAAAAGGTAAGAAAAAAGATGTTTGAGGATTTAAAACCCCATTTAACGGAACTGAGAAAACGTCTGGCTATTTCAGTAGTGACTGTGATTGTCATGTTTTTTGTCATGTTCGCTTTTTGGCAGCCTATTTTGGACTGGATGATCGCCCCGCTTGTCAAAGTATTGCCTGAGGGCAGCACGGTGATCTTTACCAAAGTACAAGAGCCCTTTTTTACGGCACTAAAAGTAGCATTTTTCTCCGGATTTATCGTCTCTTTACCGGTTATTTTCTGGCAGCTGTGGCTCTTTGTCGCACCGGGACTATATGAAAACGAAAAGAAGATGGTCATCCCTTTTGCGCTTGGTGCAACCATCATGTTTCTCATCGGTGCACTCTTTTGTTACTATGTCGTCATCCCTTTCGGGTATGAGTTTTTGATCAACTTCGGTTCACAACTCTTTACGGCGCTTCCGAGTATCGGCGAGTATGTCAGTTTCTTTACCAAACTGATCTTAGGATTTGGACTGGCGTTTGAGTTACCGACTATCACTTTCTTTTTAGCTTCTATCGGATTGGTAACGGATGAAACGCTCAAAGGTTTTTTCAAATACGCGCTCGTTGTTATCTTTATGGTTTCCGCACTATTGACACCACCGGACATCTTGACACAGTTTTTGATGGCTGGTCCTATGATCCTGCTTTACGGACTTTCTATTTTAATAGCAAAATCAATCAACCCAGAGAAAAAAGAGGACGATGACTAA
>Ga0256843_1000669_pt1 | contig 28776 bp, 32 predicted proteins | sample AlvinellametaG_FD_191572 | JGI IMG/M metagenome (GOLD analysis project Ga0256843, IMG submission 191572) | Pompeii worm associated microbial communities from hydrothermal vent at the East Pacific Rise, Pacific Ocean - Alvinella | ecosystem: Host-associated > Annelida > Integument > Unclassified ... | reverse complement strand
TACACAAGGTGCCGTAACTGCCGGTGCTGGGGGTGCAGCGATGGGTGCATTAGTAAGTGTAATAACAGGTAGTCATAGAGCTGGAAGTAATGCTTTATTGGGTGGTGTTATAGGTCTTGTTGGTGGTGCTGTTAAAGGTGCTGCTGTTGCACATCAAAGACAGAAGGTTATAATTATTAGATGTATGGAAGGTAAAGGTTATAATGTATTAAGTGATTAATATGACTGATTTTGATGTATGCATAACAAACCCGCCATATAACGGCAATGAAGACTTAAAGATACTCAGCAGAGTTATCCCACGATGCAAACAGACCATTGCTATTCACCCTTGCACATGGCTCCTTGGCCTCAAGAAACAGAAGAAATTCAAACAGAAATACTACGACATGGTAAATGGTCGTATCAAAAGTGTTGAAATGTTCAATGGTAACAGAATATTCGGCATCGGTTTGTTTACTCCTGTAGGTATTTTTGATATAAGAAATGTTAAACAGAAAACCATCACAGTATCGTATTTTGGTGATGAATACACTGCCAATACTCTTGACGATATCACTGTATATGGTGAAGATTGGCCTGTAGTATCACCATTATACGAAAATGTGAAAGAGTATTGTGAGAACGGTAACAATATCAATGATCACAGAATCAAAAAAGAAGAAGTGGATGATTCAAAATATATTTGTCAGTTAGCAGGTATTACTGGTGATAAAGAATTAAAATCTATCATGAATATGTATAAAGATAGTTTTTACACAATGGTATTGAAAGACAGTGATGAAAACAAGGGTATCAGAATTTCTCTTGAAAACAAGAAAGATAATGATCTTATTCTTTATCAATTCGATACAGAAGAAGAAAGAGATAACTTCATTGAATACTTGAAAACTGACTTTGCAAGATTCTGTCTTTCTTTTTATAAGATTAACTTTCATCTTAATAGTGGCGAGCTTGCTATCGTCCCATGGCTTGACTTCACTAAACGATATACAGACAAAGACCTTTATGAACTGTTTAACGTATCAGAAGAACAGCAGAGAGTTATCAAAGACTTCCTGCCAGACTACTATGGTATAAGAAATGACTGATAATAACAGAACATATACAGAAAACATATCAAGAGAAAGACAAAAGGAAACCGGGGAACATTTTACCCCGGAATCCATTACCCTTGATATGATTGAAAGAGTGGATGAATGGTATGAGGATCAGACATTTCTTGATCCTTGTGCCGGCGATGGTAATATCCTTGAAGTTATCCTGAAAAAGAAACTTGAAATGGGTTTCGATCCCACGAAATCATTAAAATCTATATATGGTGTTGAACTGATGCCAGATAATGCAGAAGCATGTAGACAACGGCTTCTTGATATTGTTGGTGATACAGAAGAACACCGAGAAATAGTGAATAATAATATCGTATGTGCGAATGCATTGGAATACGATTATTCTTTTGAAAAACCAGTAGAGGAGTTATTCTTTTGAAAGTAAAAAATTATCCATCAGATATACAAGATATTATAGATACCCTTTATGAAAATGAAGGCACTGATTTCGAAGGTGATAGAACATATCGTGTTCATATTGAAATTGCCCGTCAACTTATTATGGATGCATACCATCTTGGTAAATCAGAAGGTATTGATTTAACAAAAGGATTTCGTGGTGGTAATATAGATACATATAGATCCAATAGTAAAATAAATCAAAATGATGATATGTTCCGTATTACTCTTAATTATAAGAAAAAAGAGAATATGAGATTATATCGTAAAATCAAAGATATGATAGAATAATGAAAGAAATAACCCTAAAAGATTATGATAAAAATAAAGGCATAAGAATAGAAATTAATAAGCCTGGTAATATAGTCCCAACTTTTATTTTTAATACAGAAGAAGAAAGAGACAACTTTATCGAATATCTGAAAACAGACTTTGCAAGATTCTGTCTCTCTTTCTATAAAAACGATGCTAATCTTGGTGTTGGTGCATTAAGATGCATTCCCTGGCTTGACTTCACTAAACGATATACAGACAAAGACCTTTATGAACTGTTTAACGTATCAGAAGAACAGCAGAGAGTTATTAGAAATATTATTCCTGAATATTATGGCTAAATTAACATTAGATTTTGAAACAATAGAACGTATATCTAAACTTACATCATTTGATAATGTATCTGATGAACTTATAATAATACATTTATATTTGACATTTGGTAAGGATTTTATGTATCGTCTTGAAGAAATAATAAATAAATTTAATATTCCGGTATGTATTGATGAACTTGAAAATGTAATCGAAAAAGAATATACTGTTGAAATGAATATTAAACGATAGATATATGCCAGTGTCTTGCCAGACGATTTTAATACATATATGTATACCCAACTATACCTTCCATTGAAAATTGTCTGGCGCCATCAAATTAAGATCCATTACATATTTCCTATATTCCCATAATCCAGTTTTCTGGTAAAATAATCCAGATCATTTGGTATATTGGGGATATAGGGTTTTTGTATTAAAAAATAAGATTTATATAAATACATATAGAGGATGAGGATTAATCATTTTATATTTAAGGGGAGAAAAGAATGGAGATTTTATTTAAGGAGTATGCTAATTCATATGATGAGTTAAAGACAAACATAATAGATTATGATGGTTGTGTATTGATAAGACATCAATATGGTTGTGTATTGATAGGTATTGATATTAATGTAAAGATAGATATACGGGTTAAGAAGAATAAGATAAAGATTAAGAGGTATATTGATAAGAGGAATATCAATAATAAGGTATTAAAATTTATAGAACCGATTATATCTGAGATAGTTGGTATAGAACAAAAATATTGCACATATTGTGGTAAGTTTAAATCTACTGATAAATTTAGGTTATATGGTAAATTTCCTAAATTATATCATTATTGTCGTAAATGTGAACGTAATCGTAATAAAAAGTTTTATAATAATAGAAAGAATATTAAATTATCTATAACAGAGTTAAAGAGGATATTTTCTTATATTGATGGTGATCTTGTATACAATATAAATTATGGTAAATATAATCCTGGTGATATAGCTGGAACGATAAAAGGTGATTATGTAGGTATTAGTATTAATGGTGTTCAATATTATGCTCATCATCTTGTTTGGATGTATTTTAATGGGTATATACCAAAAGGGATAGATATAGATCATATTAATGGTAATAAAAGGGATAATTGTATTGAGAATTTACAATTAGTAACAAGATCTCAAAATGTAATGGCTGCTCTTGATAAGTCTAATAATAAGACGGGTGTTATAGGTGTATCGTTTAATGGCAGTTCTTATATATCTAAGATAAAATATGATGGTAAGGATTATTATCTTGGTTCGTTTGATAATCTTTATGATGCAGCAAAGGCAAGGATGGAAGCCGAATTAAAATTTTGTCCTATAAAGATCACATCAGCAATGAGATATGTATTATCTCATGATAAATAATATTATTGAACAATGGGTTATAATAATTTATTGTTCAATTTATATAAATAAACATAGATTATATTCTTGATGATCTCTTAGGGAGAAAATCATATAAATATCTGTTTTTCCAAATTTTTAGGTATTCAAATGATCAGAAATTATAATATATTTTTATAAGTATCTGATTTTTTGTTATTCTATTAATTTGGATATTCAGGATGTTTATAGTTCTTAGGGAACCAAACCTTAATTAAAGACGGAATATTAAATATATAGAAAAATATAGTTAAGCTATAAGGAGAGTATATGTCAGTAAAGAGGAAATTTCCAAAGGGTCATTGCAACACACAGTATAAGAAGAAATATTGTAAGATGATAAAAAAACATCTTGCTGAAGGTGGATCAATAGTTGGTTTTGCAGATAAATTAAAACATCAAGATACAACATTATATAGTTGGCGTGAAACCTATCCAGAATTTAAAGAATCGTGGGATATGGGTATAAAACTTGGTCGTGAACGGTATATAAAACAACTTGAGGAATTGCAGTTTCAACCATCTAAAGATGTTAATAATTTTTTGATTGCTATGATTGGTGTTAATAGATATAAATTAAAAACAGAAAAAATTATTATGAAAGAAATGGAATTGAAATCAAATAAGGATAATGATAAAGATGGTGAGGATATAAATATTAATATCAATATAGTTGAATAATAATAATAAGGGAATGTATACAATCCTATCCATGCTTCTCATAATTTCCTTATCTTTGTATACATTCCCTTTCTTATATTATGAATATAAATTTTAATTTATCAAACCCTCAGTATCATATGATTACTACTGATGTTAAATATCCATTATTTCTTGGTGGATATGGATCAGGAAAATCATTTATTATGATATTATCTGCAATTATAGATGCTATATCTATAAAAAATGTTAATGTATATTGTTATAGTCCTACATTTGATCAAATTAGACTTAACTTATATCCAAGATTTCAAGAACAATTGGATTTATTATCTATAAAATATAAAACAAATAAGTCAGAGTTCAGTTTTACATTACAAAATAAGTCAATTATTTTCCTCCGATCATTACAAATACCCGAAAGAATTATTGGTTATGAATCATATAAATCACATATTGATGAATTAGATGTTCTTGATAAAAATAAAGCGGAAGATTGTTTTAATCGGGTTGTAGCAAGAACCAGACAGTCTGTTAATAATATAAGACCGGGTAAGGTATCAATATATTCAACACCAGAAGGATTTTCTTTTCTTTATGATAGATGGGAAAAGAATAAACCATCGGATGATTATAAGATAATAAGATCAAGAACTATTGATAATCCATATATGGATCAAGATTATGTTAATAGTCTTAAAGCTACATTTACACCAAATCAATTAAAAGCATATCTTGAAGGTAAATTTGTTAATATGCAATCAGGAACAGTATATGATTATTTTGATAGATATAAACATCATTCTGATCGTCTTATTAAACCCGATGATGTATTACATATAGGTATAGATTTTAATATAGGTGGATGTTGTGGTGCTGTATTTGTTATTGATAATAATACACCTATAATGGTAAAAGAGTTCGTATCAAATGATACTTTTGATATAGGTATGTATATATATAAACATTTTATTGAAAATAACCATCAGGTATATGTATATCCTGATGCAAGTTCAAAATCACGATCAACCAATGCAAAACAAACAGATATTCAAATATTAAGAGATCATGGAATAAAACGTATTATTGTTGGTAATCAGAATCCACATATTACTGATAGAGTTAATTCTGTTAATACGTTGTTATATAATAATAGATTTCTTATAAATACATATAACTGCCCAGAAACAACAGAGGCATTAGAACAACAATCTTATAATAAGAATACTGGAAAACCAGAAAAATATAATGATCATCCTTCTATTGATGACAGAACTGATTCTGTTGGTTATTTTATATATTCTAAATTTCCTGTTATTCGTAAAAAACTATATCAATCAAGAAAAATTAAAGGTGTATAAATGTCAAAAATATATGAAACAAATGATGAGTATGATTTTTATTTTTCAGAATGGGAGAAAGCAAGGGATTTTACTCATTCTGAGAAAAAAGTTAAAAGTGGTGGTGAAAAATACATTCCACGTCTTAGAGGTAATGATGATAATGAGTATCAAACATATTTATCGTTTGGATCTCTATCAATGTTTGCTAAGAAAGTCCTGATGTCATATATAGGCATGGTTCAAAGAAAACAATATACCATTACTCATCCTGATATTATATATGATACCAAATACCCAATAACACCAAATAAAAAAACATTATATCGTTTTATTACAGATGTATTATATAATCGTTTCTTATTTGGAAGAGTTGGAATATTGGTGGATTATATAGATGCAGATGAAAGATCATATATGTTTTTGTATGATACCTTTTCCATTCTTGAAGTGAAATATGATGTATATGGCAATCTTAATAAAGTGGTTCTTACACAATCAGACAATACATTACTTAAACTTGAACTTATTGATGGTGTATATACTCAACAGAAATTTGATATAGAAACAGAAGAACCAGTTACAGAATTGATCACACCAATTAAGAATGGAAATACATTTGATTACATACCATTTGTCATTATGGGTGATTATATACCGTTTATAACAGAAATTATAGATCTTAATTATCATCATTTTAGATTATCAGTTGATTTACAATATGCTTTACATTGGGTGGGTATTCCAACACCAACTGTTACTGGTATTACTAATGAAGAAGATGTGCCAGATTTTATAGGGACATCAAAATATATATCTATACCTGATCCTAATGGTAAAGCATTCTTTATGGAGTTTGAAGGCAAAGGTCTTGATTCAATCAAAGATAGAATGGAAGATATAAGAAATGATATAGCCTCATTATCTATCAATCTTATTCTTAATGATCAATTTACATCAAAAACAGCAACACAATCTATTATTGATAATAATAATTCAAGTTCATCACTTGCTGGTGTTGTTAAAGATATATCAGCAGATCTTACTACTATATTCAATATTATGATGGATTGGAATATTATGGAAACAGAATTTGTTATTAAACTTAATACTGATTTTGTAGCCTCTAAAATGGACCCACAACTTCTTAGAGAACTTACTAATATGCTTTTGTCAGGAACAATTTCTTATGAAACATATTGGAAAGCATTACAAGATGGTGAACTCGTTGATTCTGATAAATCAGCTGAAGAAGAAAAAACAAATATTGAAACACAACCACTTATATAATGAAACAAGAACTTATTAATTTTATATCGGTAATTTCCAATATAAACGATAATACAAATTATTTTAATGATATAATTGATACCGAAACTAAAAATATTGTATCTATCGTATATTCTGGTAAATCCGATTATAGAAGTGATATTATTAATATTATAAAGAATAATGATGATTATTATTATAATGGTCTTTTATCTTTATCATCACTTATTATCATATACACAAATACCCATATTAATAATCAAGAATTACTTGATATGGGACTTAATCATTATTTACCGGCTAGTAATGATTATATTATAAACATCTATGATAGATTCATATTAAGAAGATCAAAAGACTATATAGGAGCTATTACAAAAGGTGATACTACAGATAATATATTCGATAATATTAAAATGGTGAATAGATTACATAAGAATTGGATAAAATCAATTAATACAACTCTTGGTAGTGCATTATATCATCATACATTAATGTATGATGAATGGATATTTAAATCTATACTTGATTCAAATACAACATTATTTTGTAAAGATCATAATAATAATAGATATAAACAGAATCAAGGACCATTACCACCATGCCATATTAATTGTAAATCAATTGCCATACCTGTTGGTAAAAATAATAATCATATAAATACATATGAACAGTTTGTAAAATCACTTTCATCTAATGAATTTGATGATCTCTTAGGGAGAAAATTTAAATAACTATTTAATATTCTTATATATCCCAATATTCGGTTATTCAGAATTTTATAATATTTTTATAAATATCTGTTTTTCCGTTATTTGGATTTTTTAAGGAGTTTAATGTTTATAGTTCTTAGGGAACCAAACCTTAATTAAAGACGGAATATTAAATATATAGAAAATGGCAAGGCCATAAAAAAGGAGACTGAAATGAGTAAAATAGAATTAACAGAACAAGAATTACAACAAAAAATTAACAGTGCTATTGATGATGCTGTGTCAGGACTTAAACGCAAAAATAAAGAGCTTCTAACAAAATTATCAAAATATAAAGAGGTTGATCCAAATGAGTATGTAGAACTTAAAGATAAGATTAAATCTCTTGAAGAACAAACTATGTCAGAACAAGAGAAACAAGAAAAACTTATTACTCAACAAAGAGAAACTATTGATAATCTTAATAAAGAACTTAAAGATAAACAAAATATCCTTGATAATCTTAATCAAGAAAATGTTGTTAATACAGCCATCACATCACTTGGAATACCTGTAAAAGAAGGTATGGGAGATGCTCTTTCCATATATCTTAAATCACAATTAATCCAAGATGGTGATAAATATTATATTAAAGATAAAGATCCTGTTGAATTTATAAAAGAATGGGTAAAAGAAGATGGTAAACATTTTTTTAGAGTTAATAATATAGGTGGTTCTGCAACAGGTGCTGGTAAGGAATCAATTGGTAGATATAAAGATATATTTGATAAATCATCTGATAAATATAATCTTACAGAACAGATTAAACTTAAAAGAACTGATCCTTCATTATATAATCAGTTAATTGAAAAATATAGTAAATAAGGAGATGATTATGGAATTATTTTATATACTTTATATTGTATTATCTGTTTTTTGTTGGGTATATGCATCAAAACTTAATCGTTCAGGAATTGCATATTTTTTGGTTTCATTGATAATATCACCAGTATTAGTGTTGTTGTTTTTGTTTATTATAGGTGATAGATATCTATATGTTGATAAACGTATATAATTATTTTTATCCCAATTTTCTGATGATCAGATATATGTATTCTGTTATTCAGAATTTTGGGGAGATAAAATAGAAAAATACATTTTCATAATGTTTATATAAGTATAGATATAAGAAATAATAGTTAAACTAAGTTTGACTATACGATGTGATATTAAATACTATGTATTTAATAGAACTTATTAGGTAAGCACAGGCGGTTTAAAATATAAACCACTTGTGCTTTTTTTTGGCGTAAAACGTAAAAATATAAAAATATAAGGAGATATAAATTATGATTACAATTTCTAAAATCTTTGATCCTGAAATGTGGCAAGAAGGGATTGCAGAGAAGGCAAAACAAACAAACCGTTTCATCCTTTCGGGTGTGGCTGTGAATAATATGGAACTTGATACATTGGCAACTGGTCCTGGTCGTATCGTAGAGGTTCCATTTTGGAAATCTATTGATGCTAATGATGAACCTGATTATGTTAATGATGTTGATACAGATGTATCAACACCAAGCGATGTTAGTCAAGGTGTTCAAGTTGCAAGGAAGGCGTTTCTTCACAAGTCCTGGGGAATTATGAGCTTGGCAAAAGAGGTTCAGGGACTTTCTGATCCTGTTGGTTATATTGTAAACAATATTGGTGGATATTGGGGTTCTGTTGCAGAGAAGAGAACTATTGCATCATGTGTTGGTGTATTGTCTGACTCTGTTACTAATCATTCAAGTGATATGGTTGTTAATATTGCTACCGATGATGATACAACTATTACTGATGCAGAACTTATTAGCCCAGAGGCTATTATTAATGCTAAACTTACCCTTGGTGATAGAATGAATGATGTTACAGCTATTGCTCTTCATTCTGTAGTATATGCTCGTCTTTTGAAACTTCAACTTATCGAGTTTAAAATTGATCCTGCAACTGGTGTTAATCTTCCATATTACTTGAATATGCAAGTAGTTGTTGATGATGATCTTCCTGTAGATGCTGGAACTAACAGACTTATATATACTACTGTATTGTTTGCTCCTGGTTCTTTTGGTATGGGATATGGTTCACCTGATTATCCACTTGAAATTGAAAGAAAGGCAAGTGTTGGTAACGGTGGTGGAGCAGATATTCTTCATAGTCGTGAAACTTATATTATCGCTCCAAGAGGATATGAGTTTACTTCTTCAAGTGTATCTGGTATGACACCATCTTTGGCAGAACTTAAAAATGCTGCTAATTGGAATAGAGTTTACGATTATCGTAAAAATATTCCTGTTGCATTTTTGAAGACTAACGGTTAATATTAAAATATATGGGAGTGAATATTATTTCACTCCCATATTACAGGTATTAGTATGAATAAAAAGATACTTAAACAAATTGATCATGTTAATTATGTTCTTAATGGAACATTAAAACAAAAGAAAAAAACAGTAAAGACAAGAAAAACAAGAGGTAAAAAGTAATAAACAATGTTTGATCCATTTATAACAACAAAAGAAGCTGATGGATATTTGTATATGGATGATGATTGGTTATCTCTTTCAAAAAAAGATAAAGAATATCATATTATGATTGCTTCAGGATATATATTGAATAACTGGTCTTGTGATGAATATGATACAACACCAGAATATATTAAAAGATCATGTGCTTTCTATTCTCTTGAATCATTTAAAGGTAATTTATATTCTCTTGATCCAAGAGGAAGTATCATAGAAATTACAGATAAACTTGGTTCTATGACATCTACTACAAAATGGGAATCATCAACAACTACTAATGCTGTTAAGTATATTGATGATATAATGAGATTGTATTGTGTATCTAAAAACAATAATGGTAAAATATTATATAGAACATAATGGATTGAGTGATGAGAGATAGAAGCAAGTATATTATAAACAAGTTCGCTTCAAAAGTTGGGATATCTATATATAAACGAAGATTAGAAGGTAATTTCTATGATCCCGTAACTGGTATAAATTCCCCAAAATTTGAAGATACTCCTGTAATGATAGCATTTGATAATGATACAGATAAGTCATTTCCAGATATAGATCATAGAAATGGTGAGTGTATAGCATATATTAGTGGTCAGGATTTATCTTATAAACCTAAAAAGAATGATATTATACAATCTTTTGATAATATCAATTTTATTGTAGTTGAGATAAAGACTGATATGTATAATTACTTGTATACATTATTGTTAAAGATGATAAATGATGATATAAATTAAAATGATTTCAATATCAGAACAAATAAAAAAAGAAATTAATCCACAACTACAAAGAGATATAGGAAATACTCTTTTGAAAGGATTATCTACAGCTATGGCATCCACACCTGTGGATACTGGTCAAATGCGTGCATCTTGGACAATTGGTATAAAACAATCCAGTTATCCAGAATATGAAAAACCCAAACATCACAATCATGGGGTGGATATATATGCAAGTAGGAAAAATATGGATTTATCAAATGGTAAAAGATTTGTAAATTCACTTGATTGGTTTAATATGAAATATCAAACTATATATATATCAAATGGTATGAGTTATAGTTCTTATGTTGATGGTAAATTTTCAATTATACCAAAGATTTTGGCTTCATTGAGGATGTAATATGATAGATTATACAAGAATACGATCATCTATAGAAAGTTATTTAAAGACAAATTATACTGAAACATTGATAGAATATCAAAATGTTCCTTTAAGTAACAATGATGTGAGAGAATACATCAAAATAGAAGATGAAGATATAGATACAGATTTATACCATACAGGTATATTGATAATAAGAATATTTACTTCCGTTGGTATTGGAACTGATAGAAGTAAACAAATAGCCTCAATATTATCATCATTGATAGGTATGAATGAGGTTGATGGTATAGTATTTAAACAAGGTATTTTACGAAATATACCACAGGATAATACAAATTCTGTATATTTTGTTCAAGAATTATCGTTTGAATATTATGATGAAGGACAGAAAAATAACTGTTAATATATAAAAATATAAGGAGATATAAATTATGGCTAAAGTAATGAATCCAAAACTTTTCGTGATTGGACAAAATGCGGCTCTTAGAGTTGAGTGTGCAACAGATAATGAAATGAGTATGAAAGGTCTTCAAGGACTTGGATTGTTCATGGGTTTTACCCAACAATCACAAGAAGTTCCTATGATTGGACAAAGAATTGCACCTAAAGTGTTTACAGGTGCTTCTTATGATGAATCTACAGTAAACACAAATTATATTCCTGGTGATAAAACTCAGGACTTTCTTAGAAATGCAGCTCTTCAAGGAACACTTGTTAAAAATGTTAGAGCATATTTGAGAGATGGATGTAACTTTTCAGCTCCAGATCAGATTGCTACTGGTGGTGGTCTTACATCTGGAACATCAGGACTTAATGTTGGTTCTGTAACTGATCCGCAAATCGGATCACCTACCGATATTTGGACTAATTCAGTATCATTCGCTCCTGCTGGTCCATTTTCACTTTTTGTTGCTCATACACCAGCTGGTGCTGGTGATAATATTGCATCATCCGCCAATGGTAGTGATGTTGATCTTACACTTAAAGATGGTTCAAAATGGGCTGATCTTGGTTTTGAAGTTGATGATACTATTATTGTTGATTGGGATGGCGCTTCTACTGAAAAACCAAAATATTCAAAAGTTAAAGCAATAAGTGATTCCGTAATGACACTTGATGGTTCTGTTGGTGATACTGAGAATATTGAAATTGCCGATCCATTACCATCGAAATGTAGAGTTCATGGTGCTACCAGTTCAGATGTTGCTGGTGTTGATGTTGAATGTTAAAAATAATATAAATTAAATATTATTATTTTGTGTGGGTTTATTGGTTCAGTCTCCTTATCAAATGATTGATAATTCCAATATTCCCACATTTTTATATAAGTAATTAAAAGGAGACTGATTATGTTTATATTCCAATATCCCAAAAATACGAATTTCAGATATTTTTTCTGTTTTTCGTATAAATGGAAAAATGGAGAAGAAAAGGAGACTGATTATGAAAATTAAACAAAGAAACGTAAAAGAAATTTCACTACCAAATGATCCAGATGGTGCATGGGTAAAGATTAAAGCCTTGTCATTAAATGATGTTAAAAGAATTGATAGTATTGCAAATGATGTAAAACTTGAATCAGATGATGATGGTATGAAAACAAGCGTTAAATTTAATCCATATGCAAGAACAAAAATGATAGCATCAGAATGTCTTGTTGATTGGTTCGGTTTTTTTGATGAGATGGATAATGAAATCCCATATTCAAAAAAGAATATTGATAAAATTGCCAGTGTAGAAGTTGAGGTTAATGGTGAGTATATTGATTTTCTTACCTGGATTGATAATGAACGGGTTAAATTTGAGAATGAACTTCGTGAAAAGAAGGAGAAACAAGAAAAAAACTAAAGGAACTGGCGGTATGGATGGCAACTACAGATTGTAAAACATGCCGTCAGACTTATAATCAATACAAATCAGATGGTATAGATAAGGAACCACCTTGTAATAAGTGTTTTCCTGGTATGCATGAAGATAATGAAATTATTATTGATGTATTTAATCTTGTCAATGGACAATATATATCTGATAATAATTATATGATTGATGGAAATTTCTTGTTTTCCGTTCTTGATCGGTATGATATTTGTAAAGAAGATCAACTTGATATATATAAAGATATACAATATTTTAATAGTATATATGTTAAATCTATAAAGGATAAAGATGGCAAGAACAAGAATTGATATAGATACCAGTAAGGCAGTTAGAGAAGTAAGGGCATTATCAAATGAACTTGATAAACTTGATAAAAATTTATCAAATACAATTAAAGATTCACAAAAAAATCTTGGTGGTATTGATGGAACTATAGGTTCTATAACTAAATCATTTTCTACATTTAAAAGTCTTGCTATACCGGCTGTATTTTTAGGAATAGGTGCTGGGGCAACTAAAGCAGCTACGGATATATTAAAAGTAGCCGATTCATTAGTTGCCTCCACAGCAAGATTAAAAATAGTCACTGGTTCTCAAGAGGAATATAAACAATCTCTTGATGGACTTTATGAAATATCGAAAAAGACTGGAACATCATTATCATCTAATATTGATGTATTTTCCAGGTTTTCTTTGGCTGTTCAAGGTCAAAACGTATCCACACAAGAACTACTTACATTAACACAGACATTGAATCAGGCACTTGTATTAAGTGGTGCTTCTGGTGCTGAATCTACATCTGTTATGAGACAATTATCACAGGCATTTAGTTCTGGTGTTCTTAGAGGTGATGAATTTAATAGTGTTGTTGAGAATGGTGGTCGTATTGTTAAAATGCTTACTGATTATACAGGAAAATCAGTAGGTGAATTAAGAGATATGGCAGAAGCTGGTGAAATTACCAGTAAAGTATTAAAAGGTGCTCTTGTTGAAGGTGCTGGTAAAGTAAATGAAGAATTTACAAAAATGCCAGTCACAATTGATAGGGCAAAGATGGCTCTTGAAGACGTATTTGTTAAAATTATAAGTGATGCTAATGAGGCGTCTGGTGGAACTAATCAAATATCACAATCTATTATTGAATTGGCAAATACTATAGAACAAAATAGGGAAGGTATTATTTCATTATTTTCAAGTATTATTGAAATGTCTGCAAGTGCTGTTGAAATGGTTGCAAATCTTGGTAATGCTATATCATTTTTAAGTGATCCATATGATACATTAAATAAAAAATCTGATTCATTAAGTAAATCAACACAACATTTATTGTCTGATCTTAAAGATCTTACTAATCAACAAAAAGAACTTAATGAAACTATAGAAAATTGGCCAGAAGATGAGTATGGTAACATTCTTGATGAGAATGGATTGGAAAAGGCTCAAGAAAGATTAAGACAAATCAATATTGATATAGAAAATACTCAGAAATGGTTATTAGATACACAAAAGGCTGCACAATCAACAACTAAAGAACTTAATAAAATGGTTGATCCACTTGAAGCATTTTATGAGGCAAGTGATGATATTGGTAAAAAATCAACTAATATAGCCAAGGAAGTATGCAAGAATGAAAAGAAAAAACGAGATTGTGCAAAGAAATCATCAGATGAATCAAGAAAATTATGGTTAGACAGTCTTGATAAACAGAAAGATGATTTAAATAAACATATTAAATATCATGAAGAATTATATCGTAATACTGATATGTTTGTAGGTCTTGTTGATGCTAATAAACGTGCAGCTGATATGATTGAAGAACAAAATAAAGAATCAGCTAAACAATCAACAGATTATTGGAATAGTTTTACAGAAGATACTAAACAAGGATTACATGATTGGATTGAATCAGGTATTAAATTGGAATTTGATTCTCTTAAAGATGCATGGAAATCATTAACTGATACGTTATTAAATATCTTTGTAGATATGTTGGCAAAAATGATTGCTGAATGGATAGCTTCCGGTATTGCCGGTTTATTCAGTGGTGATGGATTTTCTGGATTTAAAATGCCATCTTTTGGTGGTGGATCATTTGGTTCTGGATCACTCGGTCAGATCGGTGGTGCTATAGGTCTTGTTGGTGGTGCTTATGGTATGTATCGTGGTGCAAAAGATATATCAAATGGTAATGTGGCTGGTGGTGCTGTTGAACTTGGTATGGGTGGATATTCGGCATATCAAGGTGCTGTTACACTTGGTCTTGTTGAAGAAGGAACAGCAACAGCTGTTTATAATGGTGTTGTTGATGGTATATCTACAGCATTTAGTGGATCTACTGGTGCTACTGTTGTCGGATCATCGTTATCATATAATACAGGAGAGATTGCTGCATTAGATGCATATTATGGATCATCATTAACAGCTGGAACTGCAACAGCTGGAACTGCAACAGCTGGAACTACAACAGCTGGAACTGCAACAGCTGGAACTGCAACAGCTGGTGAAGGTGCTAGTATGGGTATGGGAACAGCCGCATCTTATGCAGGAGCCGCAGCTGTTGTAGCGTCTGTAGCTTATGGTATTTACAAGAACTTCTCAAAAGACAAACGTAATCCAGAGCAGAGAGCATACGGTAATCTTCTCAATGATGTTCGGGATGGCCGTGAATGGTATGATATGGCCGAAGACACAGAAGTAGGTCATGGATACCTTGTAGACCTTACCGAAGATTTCAAAACCAGGATCAAGGGAGCATTTGAAGACATTGCTACCAGTGTTGCTTTTGACTACCGTGGAATGACAGAACGGCTCAAGAACAATCTGTCTGGTGTTGGTGTTGAACAATTTATCCAGGAAATATCAGGACTTACACTTTCCGTTGAGCAATCTTCCATAGCACTTCAATTGGCCCAGGAAGCAACAGATGGTAGTGCCGTTGCTATGCAGAACCTTGAGGGATACTTATTAAGTCTCGGTCTTACAAGTGAACAGGCAGATGCTACTGTTGTTGGTCTTATGGAAGCGTTGGCAGAGACAGGACAAGTTGCTGATACTACCATGGGTTCTTTGATTGGTCTTACTGATGAACAAATTCTTTATAATGAATCTTTACTTGGTGGTTCAGAATCAGTAGATCAGATGGTTGATGCTATTATGACCAGTGATGCAGAACTTGAAGACCTTGTAAACAGTCTCACCAATTACAATGCTACCACTAAAGAAAGTCGTGAAATTATAAGACTTGCAGAATCAGCCACTCAAGGCAATACGAATGCTCTTGAACAGCTTGTTGCAGTTTTTGAATCTCTTGGTATGTCTTCTGATGAAGCTAAAGGGTCAACAATGTCTATGATAAGGGCAATTCAACAACTTGATAATACCGATCTTGATTTGAAAGCTACCGCAGAGTTATTGGTAAAGGTCAAGGGTGATGCTAATGTAACTGGTTCTGTAGGTGGTGGAACAAATATATCATCAAGAGAGTTTGATTATAGTGGTTATGATAGTGGAGAATCAAACGGTGCTATTCATGATTATTATGGAATGGCAACAGGTGGAATAGCAATTAAACCACAGGTATATCGTAGAACTATATTTGGTGAGGCAGGGGCAGAAGCTGTATTACCATTACATAATGGTAGAAATACTCTTAAAGTTATGGATAATAAATTGAATACACTTATTTCATTTTTGAGTAGTGAAATTATAAATCAAAAAGATAATGGTTGTAATGTTATTGTAATGGTTGATGGTGAGGAAATATCAAGTAAGATAATACCTCATACAGATAAATTTATAACTGATAAGTTTAATAGAGGTATGATGGAACAAAGGGTGGTATTCTAATGTTATTAATTGAATTGACATTTGCTAGAATTGGTGAAGATGATAAAATAGTTTATATATCGAATGAATATATAGATAGACCAGAACAATTCTATGATGCAAAAGTAATATCGTTTAGTAATATTACTTTATCCACACCATCATGGCATGGTGGATATGCAGGTGTAAGATTTGGTAATATTGTTCTAATGCCAGATGTATTTTCTGATATTGAAGATTGGCCACCACCAAAATCAATAATGATAAAAGCCTTTTATGCAACTGATAACTTATCATCAAGACAGTTAATGTTTGATGGTAAGTTACATTTGACAGGAATGGATGAAACTTCTGTATCATATAGTCTTTATCCACTTGGAGATGACACAACTGTTACTGATAAATTATATAGTGGTGAATTAATAACAATATTTCAAGATACTTGTGATCGTTTAGGTATATCATTAGATTCATCATTGGCAACAAATGATCCATATGGTTCTATATCATATACAGCATATGGTGAACATTATGAACTTGATAATTTAAATGATATTGCAAAAACATTTAGTCATATATTTTATATTGAAGATAATACATTACATTTGATAGATATGTATAAAGATAATACATATTTGGCCATTGATGGATTTGATTATTTCAAAGTAGATTATAGTCTTGACAGACCTATAAGTTTGTTTAAAGGTGAGGCTAATAGTAAAAGTATTGATACTGTTTTTAATGTAAAAGGATATTTTAATTATGGTAATGAATATACATTAAAACCATTCTGTAGAGATGATCCAAGTTCTGATGCGGCTGAATCAATTCTTATTAAACTTAAAGATTGGGCAGAACGATATAGAATAACATTAACAATGCCACTTGATATGTCTATTAAAATATGTCAACGAATAAAAATATTTGATAAAGATAAGTATAAAGATCTTGTTGGTCAAATAAGAGTGCGAAGTATAACATGGGATTTCAATAATGATGAAATGACCCTATATGGTGATGGAGAACTTGATTAAATGAAAGTTATTTTAGAAAGTAAAATAGGATCAATAGAAGCAACATCCGAAGATTCCAATTATCCAGTGGTAAATCTTCTTGATGATCATCCTAAAAAGAAATATATGGTTGGATCTAATGATGATACATATACTGAAATTAAAATTGGAACTGCTGGAGCAACCGGAGGTCTTGGATTAGTTAATATTATTGCTGACCGAGCCTCTATATATATTGAAAATCCAAATGGTATAGTATGGCAAGATACATCAATAACATGGGATAATGTTGATTGGGAAGAATACCCTGATTCATTAAAAAAAGAAATCATATTTAGTAAAACACAAGAATATAATACACTTTGGGTTGAATTTCATGAATTTCAAAGTTCTGTTGATATTATTATTAAATTATATCTTGATAATGTATATGATGATAAAAAAATAAGTGCTGGTGTTGTTAAAGTTGGTGTTATCAGAGAAATAAAAGATATTATATACCCAGTTAATATATCACTGATAGATTATAGTTATGAAAAAATGTTAGCCAATGGTTCAATATATTATAAAAAACGAGATATTGTTCAAAAAATAAGAGGGTCTGTATTAGTTGATTATAATACATATATAGATTTTATGTTTTCATTAGCAAAGAAATATGGAAAGATACCAGCAATGTGGAATATTGAAGAACAAGAAGGATGTGATAATCTTATTTTATATGGTAGATTATCAATATTACCACAAACAAACATACAAAATATTAAAATTAGAACAATAGACTTTGAATTAACAGAAGTATTATAAGGAGATAAATTATGGCAGTTAAAGGATTTAAATTTTCAGAACTTATAGGTGGTGTAACTGACAGCCTTGATAGTCAAGATGGTGATACATTATCAAATGGTGATTTTGCAATGGTTATCAAGGATAATGTTTATTATCCTTATGTTCTTGATGAAACAAGTGGTGAAACAGAAAGCAGTCCAGATATTATAGCACCTGATACAAACCCAGGTGATAAAAGATGGAAATTGGCAAGAATGCCATCTGAATCAACTGTTCCATGTGGTTGTATCATACCTTGGCTTGGTGGTTACTTTACTAACGATAGTAATGATGATTATCAACAAGTATTAGGTAATGGTAATACTATAGATGATATAAATGATTATTTACAAGATACAGGATTTAGGGTTTGTGATGGAGCTGAATATAATAATGCTGAATCACCTATTTTTAATGGTGCTGGGAGACATTTACCTAATCTTACTGATGATCGTTTCATTATGGGTGATTCTCAATGTGGTGGTGGTCGTAATGGCAGTGGTGGGGATACAAGTCAAAATACTATTAATCATAACCATACTTTTGCACATAAGCATAGTGTTGATATAGCACAATTCAACAGTGGAAGCACAACTCTTTCTATTAGTCAGATTCCAGCACATAAACATCAGGTTCCACATTTGAAATATAGATGGGTAGATGTTGCAAATGGTAATGGACATGGTTGGGAATATGATAATGGTGACCCATATTCTTCTTATGATACCACTTCTGTTGGTGGTGGCGGAAGTCATTATCATACTGTAAATCCACCATCAACAGATACAGGCAATCCTATTGATGCAACCAGAACTGGAATAACACAACATGATAATAGACCTAATTGGCTTGGTTGTGTATATATTATGCGTGTATTATAATATAAATATATATAACACCAAATATCCAAATATACAAATTACAGATAAATCATTTCCTGATTATTGTATTTTTGGGTAAATGGAGAAGAAAAGGAGACTGAAATGAGTAAAACAAAATACGTTGCAAAATATAAATCAAAAGGTTTATTTACAAGATGGACCACATTTAATAATGTTGTAGGTGATGGTTTCATTGAAAAACCTATTATGTTAAGATATTTTGCTATGGATAATGGTGAAATGGTTTATTTTCCTGTTGATTATGAAGTATGGTTTTCAAAAGAACGAAAGACAAGTATTCTTGAATCAATGAGTAAAGATGCAGGACAACAAATTATTTCAAGTTAAGGAGAAAATATGCAATTAACAATAATTAAACCGGATCAAGTGGTGATAAAAGATGGTAGATTAATAAGCCCAATTGATATGAGTAGTATGCCTGATGGTGTAAGAGTTGTTCAATGGTTGGAAACAATAGGACATGAAGAAATGGAAGATTTTAGTAACAGAACATTATATGATCTGGCACCTTATCAAACAATAATTACCTTGTTTGATCAGGCTGCTAATGTTATTGATAATCCACCACCACCTACACCAGAAGAAATAGAAGAACAGAATAAAGAAGAAGCTTTAGCAACAAGGTCATTACTTATATCTAAACTAAGAGAACATGATTCTTTAATACAACATGGGTTGCCAACTGTTTTAACACCAGAAGACATTGTTGAATATGAAAATCAAATAAGATTAATGCAAACAGTAGCGGAATATCCACCAAATACGGAATTTAATTTTCCTGATATTTCAGACGATCCGATGATTCCAGAAACACCTGTTACTACAACTGTGAATGTTGAATATGATGATAGTAATAATCAAATAACTGGAACTATTGTTTCTCATCCTGATAATATTGATCCTACAACACTTACTCTTAAAGTTTGGGATGCTATTATTGGTGGAAATCTTATTGATTCTAAAACTTTTACAGATAATGGCAATGGTGGTTATTCAGCTGTTTTAGATTGTGATATAAGTTCATATAATGTTGTTTTTATAAATATAAATGACTCTTATTTTAGAATTATGTTTATGGGCACATTTGATATATTCTATATATATCATTAAAGGAGAAAATAAATGACAGAATGTAATACACAACAAGATTTATGTGCTTTTTATAGAGGTGATACAATACCATTTAATTTTAATTTCAAAGATATGAATGGTGATCCAATAGATATTACCAATATGACTTTAACATTTTCAATGAAAGAAGATCCAGATGATGATACTTTCATATTACAGGAAAGTATCACATTTCCAGATATTCAGGATAGCCGGGATGGTATTGGATCAATGAAAATATTACCCGATAAAACTGAAACATTGGAGCCTGATGTTTCCTATTATTATGATTTTCAATTAAAAACAACATCAAATGATATTTTTACAGTTGGTGCTGGTAAAGTAAAAGTATTGTATGATATAACCACATAGGTATAAAATGAGTGATATAACATTTCAAAACACCACAAATGATATAGTATTTAATTTATCAAAAACCGAATTATCTTTTGAAGTTAAAGATGATAATAATATTATATTTAATTGTGGATATGTTGGTATAGGCATAGGCATTCCATCTGGAGGATCTATAGGCCAAATATTAGCTAAAAAATCAGATAATAATTATGATACTGAATGGGTGGATGATAAACAAACATTAGAACATAATGACCTTGTTGGTAGAAGTGTTGATGATACTCACCCTATAAGTGCCATAACTAATTTACAACATGAATTAGATAATAAAACAGATGAATCTAATTTTAATACACATATACTTAACACCAATAATCCACATCAGGTTGATAAAGCAGATGTAGGGCTTGGTAATGTTGATAATACATCTGATTTAGATAAGCCTATTTCAACAGCTACTCAAACAGCATTGGATGGTAAAAGTGATACTGATCATACTCATAGTATTGATGATTTAACAGATGTAAATACTACAACAACATTACCTATCACTGGAAATGTGTTGACTTGGGATGGGTCCAAATGGATACCAGACAAGGGTATTATTACTATTCATAATGATTTAACAGTAAGAGATGCACCAAGTGCCCATCCTATTTCTGCTATTACAGATCTTCAAAATATTTTGAATGGTAAAAGTGATACTGATCATACTCATGATGATAGATATTATACAGAAACAGAAACAAATAGTTTACTTGATAATAAACTTGACATAACAGGTAAGGCGGCAGATTCAGACAAATTGGACGGTAATGATAGCACTTATTTTGCAACTGCCACTCATACACATCAAATCAATGACCTTACAGACGTAGACACCAATACTAATGCTCCGGCTGATGGTAATGTTCTTGTTTGGGACAGTGGAACTTCTAAATGGATTCCTGATGTTGGTGGAGCAAGTAGTATTGATGATCTCATAGATGTTGATACAAGCACTAATACCCCAACTTCTGCTGATACGTTGAAATGGGATGGAACAAATTGGGTTCCTGATAATCGTATAACAACTCACATAGCAGACACCAATAATCCACATTCAGTAGACAAAGCAGATGTAGGGCTTGGTAATGTAGATAATACATCTGATTTAGATAAGCCTATTTCAACAGCTACTCAAACAGCATTGGATGGTAAACTTGATGATACTGCTGTAATAAATGATTTATCAGATGTCGATATAAGTAGCCCGTCTAATGGTGCATTTATTAGATATTATAGTAGCACTGGTAAATGGCAAAACGAGAATACTGTTCATAATTGGTTAGATGGTAGAAGTGATGCAGATGCTCATCCAATTTCATCCATTACTAATTTACAAAGTAGTCTTGATGCAAAACTTGATGATACTGCTGTATTAAATGATTTAACAGATGTCGATACTGGAACTCCTACTGATGGACAAGTATTGACATGGGATGATACAAATTCTAAATGGACTGCTGCAGATGGTGGAAGTGGTGGTGGAGACCCTATCAGTGGAGCAACAGACAACGCATTGGTAAGAGCAGATGGTAGTTCAGCTCTTCAAGATTCTGGTATAACAGTAAGTGATACAGATGATATGGTATTTCCAGCCACATCTTCACTCAAATGCCCGGAGAAACTTGTAATTCCAACAGATGAGCCTACAAATCTTGAAGATGGTTGTATTTGGATAGCATAGGAGACTAAATGGCAATTACAACAACATATAATTATACTGCTGGAACTGATAACGGTGATTGGAGTGATGAAGCTAATGCATGGGATGGTGATACAAGCACTTACGCATCTGTAACATGCAATAATAACACAAGTGATGATTGGATAAAAGGAACTGCCAATAATACCCCTACAAGTGGTAGTGCAATTCAAAAAGTTGAAGTTGGAGTAAGTATCAATCAAAGTGGTTATTTTACAGGGAGTAATTACGATCACTGTGTTATTATTCCTGTGTTTAATGGAAGCACAAATGGTTCCAATTATGATATATATACAACCACAACTCAAGAAGATAAGTTTGTTGATATAACCAATGATAGTAATGCACCTTCTACTTGGTCATGGAGTGATGTGAATAATCTTGATTTCTTAATATATTACAATGATGGAAGTAGTTCATATACTAATCAGAATGTTTATGAGATGTATGTTCGTGTTACTTATTTAAGTGATGATGATATAAATGAAATTACAGAGAAGTTTCATGTGTTGAAGGAAACTAATGGACAAAATACTGATATAAAAAGTGATGATTTCAACGATAATAGTTTTGATACAAGTAAATGGTGGGTTAATACATTGCTTGATGGTTATGTAACAGAGGCAAATCAAGAATTAGAACTTGCATCTAATAATGATGATTCTGATAGTAAACTTTATCTTTCAAATGGTAGTGCTACTGATGATGATTATGTTGTTGTTGTAAAAATAACTGATATTAATATTACACGGGCAACAGATGGTAGTGGTTTTGATGGATATTTTACTTTTGGAGATGATTATAATAATACAGGAAGTTACTATTTCTATATGTCTGATACACTTTTCTCTTCAAATGTTACTAATAATGTGCCTATAGTGCAACCATCAACTCCATTTTGGCTCAAGATTTCAAGACTTACTAATAATGGACAAACAGATTTAACTCATGAATATTCTACTGATAATTCAACATGGACAAGTTTTGGAACAATTGAAAATATTGATAACACAGAAAATGATCAAATAGTATTTATAGTGGAAACAACTGAAACACATTCAACAGAACAACCATATTATACAAGTGGAACAGACCAAGGAGATAATGGTAATGCGTGGTCAAACTTATCTAATATGCTTGATGGAGATGATTCAACATACGCTTCAGCTTCAACAAAAACTAATACTGTATTATTAACTGTAAATAATAATACAAGAAATACAGGGACTATTTCAAAAGTTAAAGTTGTAATAAAAATGGATGTAAATTATGGGACTGGATATATAACCCCTATTTTTAATGGTTCCACTGATGGTTCAAGTTATAATACTACAAATCAACATCCATCAGACCATATATATTATTTTGATATAACCAATGATAGTAATGCCCCATCTGCATGGTCTTGGACAGATATTAATAATCTTGATATGAAATTTTATGTAGATAAAAGATTTTTTAATGAAACAGTTAATGTATATTTTGTTAGTATTGAAGTTCAATATGATTCAATTTTACATGATAATAAAGTTACAATTGATGACTTTACTTCTGAATCTTTCACTACTCAAGACACAAGTCATATAACTATCTATGAAGATAAAACTACTATCGGTGGAAATGATACTATGAGTGATTATATGATGATAATGGTTGATAGTAATACAAGATACATTCAATTATCAGATAATCTTAGTCATTCTGATATGAGTCATTTTAGAATCAGAAAAGGTGGAACTACGTTTGGAGCATTGAAAAAATTTGACATCAATGATTAATTGAACAATAAAATTTTAATATATTTTTATAAATATATTAAAGATTTAAAAATATGTATATAATTGTTAATATGTTATAAAAAATAAAATAAGGATTATTATGAATTTATATTATATATATATTAACAATTATAATATGCACTTTTATCGGCAATCTATAAATTACATTATTTTTAGTAACACTAACAAGTATAGGATATAATCATGTCACCGTCAAATACTTGTTCAAGTGAAACATGCCAGTTCCATAGAGAACATGATCTATTAATCAAACAACATGATGATAAAATACAACAAATTGATTCTATTGTTGATGATATGTCAGGTGATGTAAAAGGATTAACAACAAGAACTACATTGTTAATGTGGTTTATAGGTGGTGCATTAGCTATATTATGTGCAATGTCCGCATATGGTGTTGTTCAAATAAACCAATTTAAAGAAACTTATCAAAAAGACGTTATAAAATATGTATCTGTTATAGAACATATGAAAAATGATATAAATAATATTAATGGACGACTTTTAAATAATAATAAATAATATAAATATAGATGTATGATTAATTCTTTTCATACTACTCCTCTTTGTTAGGGGGATATAATTATATCCCCCTATTTTTATCAAAATACTCACATATATCTTTATTATAATAATACCTACCCACTATATTTCCATTAAAACTATATTTGTCATATAAAACATTATGTTTAAATTGTTCATATATTTCAAGGTATCGACTTATTTTATCAGAATCACATAAATGTAATATTATCTTATCAAAACCATTATATTCATTTAATTCAACAAAATTAATCCATTCTTTACTTGAACCCCAATAATTTTGCCAATCTTCGATATTATAACATAATTTCTTATTATTTCTTTGATATGACTTTTTAAGTTTAATTTGTTTCTTGCCTATATAATAATATCCTGTCTCATGTATTATCTTAATCTATATATTCATTATCCATTGACTATATATAAATTCTTATACAATTTATCAAATAATTCGATCTTAAATTCATCAAATATACTATCCCTCATATTAATATCATTTGATACAATATTATCAATATATGCTATAATAACACTTGCATCAACAATATCATTTTTTAATTGTTCATATATTTCAAGATAATATTGATCAAATAATTCAATTTTAGCTTTTTCTTTACTAAGAAATTTAACTCTTATACATAAATCACTATCTTTATAGATATCATTGCATAAATTATTTACTGTTGTAATCATATACTTCCCTCATTTGATTATAAGTTTAACCCTTATAATAGTATTTATATTATTAATATTTTTTATCTCATCTTTGCTAATATTATAGAATATTCCAATATCCCCGATTTTCAAAATTTCAAAAAGATATTTGAAGATTGGGGGTATTGGAAATGTCTTCATAGAATAGTGTAGACGTTGTGTGGTAAGGTTTTCAAGATGATATTGGTAGGTAGATATTCAATGAATAGAAAATCATCTGATAAGACACTGGCAAGAACTCATCTTAATTTGATAGCGCCAGACGATTTTCAATGGAATATATAGTTGGGTATATAGCTGTGTATTAAAATCGTCTGGTGCCCATCTTATCACTCTTGAATGATATAATTTTATTCCTTTGATTGCTTAAATATATATGTATGGATTATGAACATATACACAAAACCAAAATCCCTTGTTAATCTGTGATACTGATTTCAAGAGGAATAATATTGGTTTTGTATTGATTTCTTAAAGTCAGCTAGTCAGTAAGTGAAAATGTCTTCATAGAGTAGTGTAGGCGTTGCGTGGCAAGGTTTTCAAGGTAGTATTAGTAGGTAGGTATCAAATGAGTAGAAAAAGATATAGAAAGACGCCTATACTAATGCATCACTGCGTGATGCTTATTATCAAAGGAATTAACTAATAATTTTCTTGATAAAGATATTGAATAATATATTGAAGGATACAAGGATATAACAAACGAACGCAGTGAAGTGCGGTTATATCCTTGTATATAACGGACATTGAACGCAGTGAAATGTTCGTTCATTCAGGGTAAAAATGTTAAGCTAAAAAATTACCCCTATAGTTTATATTATAGTTCTTTTCTCTTTGTTATATACTCTTTGTTATATACTCTTTGTTATACGGCATTCTATATTGTCGTAGTTTAGGGATAAAAGTGTGGATTTGACTTTACACTTAGTTTAAAACTTTACACTTAGTTTAAAACTTTACACTTGGAATATAACTTTACAATTAGTAGGGTATTTTTTTACACTTAGTTTTATAACTTTACATTTAGTTTGAAATATTATATAATATGTATAGTGAAAAGATTATTTGTAAATATATATAAATATATGTATAGTGAAAAGATTATTTGTAAATATATATATTAATATTTGTAAATATATATAAATATATGTATAGTGAAAAGATTATTTGTAAATATATATAAATATATGTATAGTGAAAAAAATAAAAGGAAAAATTATGGAAGATAAAAAAGAAATTAGAAAAGAAACAATAAAAACCGTTAATAATCATTTGAAAGAATATGGTTATCGTAGGGCATCATTGATATATATTGATAATATATTAAATGATGATAGACTTTCGTATCGTGAAAAATATATTGCATTATGGATATATTTTTATGCATTGCGTTGTGATTTTAAAAATAATAGTATTTCAGGTTTTAGTAATTTTCAATATGTTAAAGACAAATACGAGTGTAAGGTAAAAAATACCAACTATATTGGTATGTATTTGAATAAACTTGTTAGATTAGGATATATTAAAAAACGTAAAAATAAATTAACATCAAATTTTATTATACAAATTATTGAACCTATAATTGAGGATAAACATAAGGAACAAAATAATCATATATGTATCATTGATAAATCATTGATAGATAGTTTTCTTGAAAAAGGTTTTATGACAGATAAAGATACAAAATATAGGGATATATTTGTTTATACATATATTAGACTTTTAACATTCAAAAGAAAAATAATTCATGTGCCAATTACTATGTTGTATAATTGTATAAACTTTTATGAAGATATAACGATAGAAAGATCAATATTATCACTTATTAAAAAAGAATATATTTGTTTATATCAAGTATATGATGGTGATTTTGTGTATTTAAAAGAGTTTGAAAATAAGATAAAACAAAAAATTACATATTTTGATGATAAACAAGGATGTCTTATAGTTAAAAGTGATGAATGGGATGAGCTTGAAGAAATAGTTAAAGATGATGAGCCTGTAGATGAGCCAACTGATGAGCCTGTAGATGAGCCAACTGATGAGCCTGTAGATGAACCTACTGATGAGCCTGTAGATGAACCTACTGATGAGCCTACTGATGAGCCAACAAAATTCTTTGATGAACCATTGGCAGCACCTAAACCAAAAGGATTAAGTGAAACCATACTTGAAAAAGAAAGATTAGAAGATATGAATAATTGGACTTATTTTGAATTTGTAAAATGGTTGAAAGATAATGGATATCAAAATACAGACGGAATATATACATTATCTATCAATAATATTGATGAAATACCAGATAATAAGTTTAATGTGGAATTAATCAAGAAAATCTATACTGATCCAGAAATTAAATTAACATCAAATTTTATTGATAAATTACTCGAAAGAATAAATTCCATTGATAATAAACAATTTGATATTGTTAAAAGAGTTCTGAAATCAAGAAAGTTCATATAAATATATAGTGATGGTAATACATCAATCTTATCTTATTATTCCTCACAGAGAACCCCCTATAAACCATAGGGGGTTTTTATACCTTTATAATATAAATATATATAACAAATAGGAGATTATTATGAAAAAACAAATTATGAGAAGCATGTTGGTCATATTAGTATTATCATCTTTGATTATCACTGGATGTGCCGGTGGCCCCAATATCGGTAATTACGAACCAGTTGTGATGAATAATAATATTGATATTAGTCAATATCAACAGGATTTACAAGAATGTAGACAATATGCATATAAAAGACCATCTATGGGAGAAGGAGATACACAAGGTGCCGTAACTGCCGGTGCTGGGGGTGCAGCGATGGGTGCATTAGTAAGTGTAATAACAGGTAGTCATAGAGCTGGAAGTAATGCTTTATTGGGTGGTGTTATAGGTCTTGTTGGTGGT
>Ga0256843_1000668_pt1 | contig 28791 bp, 32 predicted proteins | sample AlvinellametaG_FD_191572 | JGI IMG/M metagenome (GOLD analysis project Ga0256843, IMG submission 191572) | Pompeii worm associated microbial communities from hydrothermal vent at the East Pacific Rise, Pacific Ocean - Alvinella | ecosystem: Host-associated > Annelida > Integument > Unclassified ... | reverse complement strand
GGGTCAGTTTATTGCACTGAGTTTTGCGCTATCTATGATTTTGGGACCGACGATAGGAGGGAGTTGGGGAGTTGACAAACTCTTTTTGCTAACGGCTCTACTCAGTATCGTTTCAATACTTATAGTCATAAAAAAAGTCCCGAATCCTCCGCAAATAACCCACCATCACCAACAAAACGTCTCTTTAAAAAACGTATTTAAAAATAAAGAATTATTAAAACTCTTCTTTAGCGGCTTTTTGCAAAAAGGCTTGATGATGGTATTTTTTATGTTGACGCCAATAATTTTTACTCAAAAACTTCATTGGGATAAATCAGAACTTTGGAAAGTATACGTCCCGGCGTTAATCGTAGGAATTTTCGCCCTGCCGCTTGGGGCGATACTAGCCGAAAAAAAACAAAAAGCAAAAACGGTCTTTTTACTTGCAAGCGTCTCCGTTACCCTCTCTTTGGTCCTATTTTTAATAGGAAACGAATATACCTATTTTTTAGCCGTCGTTATTTTCTTTTTCGGATTTAATCTACTCGAACCCGTCCTCCAAAGTTTCGTTAGTAAAATTGCAAAAGCTCACGAAAAAGCTACGGCTCTGTCAACTTCAAACACCATTCAATATCTGGGTATTTTCTTAGGAGGCGCTACAGCCGGATTTTTCCTAAATCGCCATATGCTAAACGAATTTCTGATTTTATCGATTATTTTAGGAGTGATATGGATTTTCGCTATTGTCAAAATGCCTCAAATTTCAAAACTTAAAGTCGTAAAATACGATAATTATTCAAAAGAATTTATAAATTCGTTAAAAGAAGAAAAAAACGTATATGATTTCTATGAAAAAGACGGAATATTGATAGTCCGCTACCTACACTCTTAAGGTAGCGGTTATCCTTTTGGGATATACCAATAATTCAAGCGCTTCGACAATGCTTTTACAAACTATGTCGGCGTTTAAAAGAGTTTTTACGCAAGCTCCCTCCTCTTCTATGACACAAACCCCGATTTGCGCTTTTTGCAACATCAAAGCGTCGTTTGCACCGTTACCAACCGCAAAACAGTATCCGAGATTTTCAACAAATTCACCTTTTTCTTTAGTATGGTCGTTTGAAGTTAAAATATGAAGATTAATATCTGTATGCTTCAAATTATTATATGCGCTACCGTGAGTATCCGCCGTTAATACGTAAATTTCCAAATTTTTAAGTTTTTCTAAAATTTCAAACACTTCTTTTTTTACCGTGCCGTCTTTTGCAATCGTTCCGTTATAATCCAACACCAAATATTTAATCTCAATATCTTTTTGAGGCAGTTTTACAATCATTTAATCTCCGTTACCAATTTTTTGTATTTATCTATAATTTCTTTTTTTATTTTATTATTACTTGCTTCAATACCAATTGAACTGAATTCTTCAAATCTTAACTCTTTTAATTTTTCTTTATCTATTTTTTCAAACTCTTTTCTTATTATCGTTTTATAATAATCAAGCGCACCTCTATAAAAATGATTATACGCTTTTCTTACATTTTTATTAAAAGAGGTATCAGAAGATTTAATTCCGTTTAAAATATGCGAAAACGCATTATATGATTCTATTAAACTTTGCTTAAAAAGAGTATTTTCGTTTTTTTTAAGAAATATATTCATTGCTACAGAAAACATATTTAAAGTTTCGTAAATTTCTTTTAATGAAGACAAATTACTAACCTCGAAATCTCTGCAATCTATTAATTCAATATATTCTTTGTTTTTAATGTATTCGGTTATTATTTCTCTTAAGTTTTTAAGTAACGCTTCTTTTTTTTCCATAGAAATTTTGGAAGAAATTAACGCAAAAAAAGTAATATAAAAAAGATAGATAATTCTAATGTTTCGCTTTTTAAAACTTTCTATCAAATCAACTCTAAGAAATAAATAAAAAAGTCCAAAAAACTCTTTTATCATTTACTCTCTCTTAAGATCTCAAACATCTCCTCTTCGGCTTTTCTCATCTTATCGTTAAAATCAAATTCAATATCATACACATCACCGGTTGAAGGAGTCCCGTCATCATAAAGTTCGATTTTTTTCGTATTGATTATCAAATCCTCCACATTTATATCAAAATCAAACTCTTCAATCTCTAATTTAGCCATTACACTCCCTTTTTAAATTATGAAATATTATATTGCATATAAAAACCTTTGTCAAATTATTTAATATAAAATTGATATAATTTTAAAAAAGGCGAAGAATGAAAAATCTAAACTGGTTTTTTCTAACGGGTTTTTATAGCGGTCTGTTACCAAAAGCACCAGGGACATGGGGAAGTTTGGTCGCTATAATAATCTCTTATTTGATAATCGTCTATTTTCCAAATCCGCACGTAACTATTTGGCTTTTAGCTGTACTTAGTTCGGTTATCGGTTATAAAGGCGTAAACGAATATGAAGCAAACGGCGGAATCCACGACGATAAGCGAATCGTAATAGACGAATTTGCGGGAGTTTTTATAACAGTCGGTTTACTTGGAAATTTAAAAGAAGACACGATAATAAAACTCTTTTTAGCATTTTTAGCGTTTAGGACTCTTGATATTTGGAAGCCGTCAATCATCGGCAAAATAGACAAAAACGCCAAAGGTGGTTTGGGAGTTATGGGCGATGATATAGTAGCCGGAATATTCGGAGGAATATTAGCCGGAATTTTTTATATGGGATATTTAAAAATCAAAGGTATGATATGAAAAAAGCGTTTAACACCATCTCCGCGGCAATGCTTGGAATCGGCTCTATGGTCGGAGCCGGGATATTTATCGTAATAGGACAAGCGGGAAGTATTGCCGGCAATATAGTTTGGGTTTCATTCATTTTAGGCGGAATAGCCGCGCTGCTTAGCGGATATTCGTTAGCAAAGTTAGCTTTAAGATTTCCAAGTAGAGGCGGAATTATAGAATACATAACACAAGAATATAACGTAAATATTTTCTCAGGCGGATTAAGCATTATGTTTTATTTCGCACAACTAATAGCAATCGCCGCGGTTGCCAAAAGTTTTGGAGAATACGGAGCGAGACTTTTTGGATATCACTCGACGTTTGCGATAAACGCTTTTGCGTTAGGAGTAGTTTTGACGTTTACGGCGATTAATCTCATAGGAGCCAATGTAGTTGCAAAATCGGAAAATATAATAGTGGGGATTAAACTCGGTGTTTTAATCATTTTTACCGTCTCTGCGCTTTTTTATATTAAACCGGAATATTTAAGCGTAAAAGATATGCCGCCTATTATGAATATGTTTTTTGCTATAGGACTTACGTTCTTTGCGTATCAAGGATTTAGCGTAATTACAAATACCGTAGAAGATATGGAAAATCCGAAAAAAACAATGCTAAAAGCGATGATTTTGGCAATAGGCGTGGTTATGGTTTTATATGTAGCCACAAGTATAGCGGTCCTTGGGAATCTGCCTCTTAACGAAGTTGTCAAAGCAAAAGACTACGCCTTGGCACTTGCGGCAAAACCGGTATTTGGAGAAACGGGCTTTAAAATTATGGCGATAACCGCTCTGATTGCCACGGCAAGCGCAATCAACGCCACATTATACGCAACGGCGGAAATTTCCTATACACTCGCAAAAAAAGGGAATCTTCCTAAAATTTACGAATACAACGTATTTCATTCCAACGAAGGCTTAATTATAAGCACACTTATCGTAATCCCGATGATTTTATTTTTTAATCTTGGAGAAATTACAACCGTTGCGGCATTAAGCGTTTTACTTATTCAAGGATTGGTGCATTTAGGACATCTTAAAATCATTCAAAAAACAGACGCAAATAAACTTTTAATCGCGCTTGCCGCTTTATCTATGTTTGCTATAGCGTTTCTTACGACTTATTACAACTATTCTCACGACCCGAAAATAATAATCTACCTTATTTTATCGTTTGCTTTGTGTTTCATTATAGAAATAATACTACGCATTGTTACCAAAAGGGTAATTTCCAAACAGATAAGAGGCATAATAAATGTCGAAAAAAATTGACCCTAAAAACCTAATGGCGCTCGAACGCGCCACAGCCGCACTTATAGGCATTGCCATATCTTTTATAGCTCTTGGATTTATTATAGAAAAATTTGAGCTGTTTTTACATCTTGTCAGTTTACAGTTCGCTCAAAAGCCAATGACGCTAAAAGCGGTCCAAAACGCTTCGTTTTATAAATATCTGGGAATCAGTATAATATGCGCGGGAGCTATACTTGCGATATATTCTTATTTTTATTATACGAAATGGATAGAATTGTTACAAAAAGACGAAATAGACACCGATAAAAAAATCTTTTTAATGTTAGCTACGTTTATAGCGTCGATTGCGGCAATATTGATTTTATCAATGTCGATGTTTTAAATCAAATTTTGAAATTAAAACTCTCTTTTTTTTCTTGCATGTAGAATTTTTTAAGATTTTTTACTTTTTGCATCTCCAAAGAGACGTTGTTTTTTTCCTCTTTTAAAATTTCTATCGCCGCTTTTAGGTATGCGTTGATTTCTTTGGCTTCTTCGATATTTTCATACTCTACTTCTTTTGAAGCCAAATATTCGAGTTTTTTCAAATCGCGATTAATTACCGCAAGCCTTAAATCCGACAAATAACTCATCAATTAATCCCCGTCTCTTCTTTCCACGCTTCAATCAAACCTTTTAATACCTTAATTACGTCGTCAAGATATTTGGTGTCGTTTTCGAGATTGGCTTTTGCAAGCAGTTCTAACTGATAACCATAAAGACCGTTTAGATAATGAGCCACGTCTCCGCCCTTTTCGAAATCCAACGAATTTAAAAGTTCGATAAAAATATTGGAGGTTTTGATAATATATTTAACTTTTTCCTCAATATCCCCTTCGTTTATAGCCTTTTTTGCAAAATTCACAAACCTCAACGCCCCTTCGTAAAGCATCAAAATCAGTTTTTCCGGTCTGTCTATATTCATATTCATCTGATTGTAACTGTTTAGAGCCTTATTATACGTCATACCCTATCCTTAACTTTTACTGTTTATTGCTTGTTGAATCGTCATATCCAGACTTTTAGACTGCGTATTTAATTTATTAATCATCTCGTCATACGCCGCAAACTGTTTTGCCATAATTTCATATTTGGTATCGAGATATTTTTTCATTGCATCAATTCTGTCTTGATATCTGTCCTCTTCGTTTTTAAGTTCGTTATCCAATAGATTCAAATTCGAATGGTCTCCGGTAATGGTGCTGTCAAAATCGGTTTTAAGTCTCGTAAACATATCGCCAAATAACGAATTAGTCAGTTTAGAATCTTTACTAAACGCATCTCTAAATTTCTCTTCGTCAAAACTTATCATTCCCGTTTTATCGACGCTAAATCCTACGTCCGCGGCGGTAAATACCCTTGCTGAGGTATATTCGTTACCGTTTAAATCATGTTCTGTCGTAGTGGTTGATTTTACCACACCAAACAAATCGTTATAAAATCTGCCGCTTAGCATCGTAAAATCGCTATCACCCTGGAAAAGACCAACATTTCCGCTATCTTTGTCGTATGCGGTTAAACTTTGCAAATTCGACATCATAGCGTTATAATCGGCTACGAATTTTTTAATAGCCGTAACCATATCATCTACGTTTGAAGTAATATCAACCGTAGACTCTCCTGTTGAAGTCAAATTAATAGTAACACCCGTTATTAAATCATCTACGCTGTTAGAACTTCTTTGGACCTCGACTCCGTTATATTTAAAAACGGCGTCTTGAGCCGTTTGCAATCTATTGTCGTTTGTAAAATCGGTATTATCGTTAATGTCCGTATCTAGTCCGCTATCGTCAATAGAGATATCCCCTATCGCTTGAATATCAAAATTTATTTTCCCGCTGTCGTTATCGTATGAAGCGTTTACTTTCAAAGAATTACCGTTTGAATCTTTTAAATCGCCGTTATTCAAAGCGTCGATAAAATCGCTCACGCTTGTCCCGTCCGCTACAGACATAGAGTAATCCGTGCCGTTTACGGTAATTTTAAACGTCTGGTCGCTTCCGCTGGAATTAACCGAATCACTATCAGAACTAAACGCTTTTGAGCTGTATGTGGTATCGTTTAATTTCAAATCGTCAATCCCCGAATAATTAAATTTTATGATATTATCTTCTCCGGTTTTATCCGCTTTTAAAACGAGTTTATAAGGATTGTCTCCTATCCCCGTATTGATAATGGAAGCCGTAACTCCGATATTCGCTTCGTTTATAGCGTTTTTCAAATCATCAAGCGTAGCGTTTGCGTCAACATTAATATCGGTTGTTACGTCTCCCACTCCTATTGTCAGTTTCGCGCTTTGTCCGCTACTGTTAACCAACGCGTCCGTCGAAGAAAATCCGCCGGACTGATAAACGTCGTTTTGAGCAAGTTGAGAGACGTCAATATCGAATTTTTGCGGAGTCACACCGTCGTTTGCATCTACGCTTATACTGCTTCCGCTCACATTTGCGCTAACTTTGGCAAACAGCGTCCCGTCAGCCAAATCCATAATATCCGTTTTAACCGTTGAGCCTATCGTTACGAATTGCGAAAGCGCACTCTCTTTTTTCTTAATCAAATCAAGTTTATCCTCAAGCGGTTTTACCATAACGGATTCGTCGGCGTTTTTTAGTTTATCTATTACATCGTAATTTAATACGCCGCTTCCTATCCCCAAAGAGGAAAGTGTTCCCATATCAGCCATATTTTATCCTTTCTTATCGAATAGCATTCCGACCACTTCTCTCATCTTTTCCATCAATTCAAGCGCCTCTTTAGGCGGATATTCTCTTATAACCTTATCACTGTGAGTATCCACCACCTGGACGGTCAGTTCGCTTATTTTATCGTTAAATTTGAATTTTAATGTAGTATTTAACGGATTCAACGCTTTATTAAGTTCGTCGGTCAGTTTTTCGAGCTCTTTTTTTAATTTGTCTTTATCCATCTTTTCAAGCTGATTTTGCGCTTCTTTCAACAGCGTATTGCTTTTATGCGTATCTTCAACCGGTTTATTGATATTTTGAGTATGTTGCGTATCGTATGTCTGCGTTTTTTGCATCACGTTGTTAATTCCGCTAAAGATATCCATTTTTAACCTTTAATATTTTTCTATATGTATATCGTCAAAACGCTAAAAATATTAAATATTATGTTAAAATTTTAAAAAAGGTGTTTAATGCGATTTAACGTAAAATGCCAATCGCCGCTTTTACAACATACGCTCGAATATTTTTTAAAAGAAAATTTGGATACCAACGGTATAATTATAACAGACAATCCTGAAATCGAGGGCATTTTAATAGGTAGAGAAATCAAAAAGCCCTTTACAAAATCCTCATTATTCATGCAACTGGAAAAAATAACCGCTTTTTCCGAAAAAAAAGAGCATCAAACGTTCCAAAAAGGACTTGAAGAAAAAATAGACGAATTATTAATCAAATTTAAAAAAGAACTCATTGCAACGATAAAGGAGCATTATGCAAAAAAGTAACATAAAAATTATCGGTGGAAAATATCGAGGCAAAAAACTCTATATGGGAGACAAAGAAGTTACAAGAAGCACCAAAAACATCTTAAAAGAGTCCGTTTTTAATACGCTTCAATGGGAAGTGCCAAGCTCCACGTGGGTAGAGATGTTTAGCGGTGTTGGTAGCATAGGGCTTGAAGCGATAAGCAGAGGCGCCAAAAAAGCCTACTTTTTAGAAAAAGACCCTAATGCCGTTAAAATACTCAATAAAAACGTAAATTCCATGGACCCGGATAAATGCGAAATTATTTTAGGAGACAGTTTCGATACGGTTTGGGACGTTATCGAAAAATTAAAAAGAGACAAAGACAAAGCGTTTTTTTATTTCGACCCGCCGTTTGCGATAAGAGAAGGGTATGAAGATATTTATGAAAAAGTGGCTCATTTAATCAAACAACTCCCAAAAAACAATGTCGAAAAAATCCTAATAGAACATCAAAGCGATTATGAATTTCCGGAAAATTTGGGACTTTATAAAAAAATAAAAACAAGAAAGTTCGGCAAAAGCGCCGTAACTTATTACGAATAAAGGATAACTATGAAAAAGACACTTCTTCTGGCTACGGCTCTTTTATTTACGGCTTGTTCGACTCAAACGCCCCAACCAAAGCCCTTAAGCTTTAAAAGCATAGATTTACTCGACAAATACGGGATAAACGAAGATTCCTTAATTAAATACAAAAACGCTTATTATTTCGTAGTAGAAGCACCCCAAGGCGCAAAAATAGTAAAACTTGATAAAAATTACAAGGAAGTTTGGCACAAAACAACTCCTATTGTAGTCGAACCTATCAAAACGGTTATCGCAAACGACACGATTTATCTACTCGGATACGACCAGAAAAAAAATCTACCGGTATTACTTGAATTCTCTTTGGATTCCAAACTTAAAAAAATCTCTTATTACGGCAAAAAATTCGACATACCAAGAGATTTGATAATTATAAACCACACACCATACGTCGGCATAACTCACTATTCCAAAAATAACGATTCGGACATCGTAATTTACGGAGGCAAACGGACAATTACCCTTTCAACGCCAAATATGGATAACGTAACGTTTATAAAACCGTATAAAAACGGTATTTTAATCATCGGGTCCACCCAAAACAGAAACGACGACGTTTTAATAGCATACAAAACGCTTGAGAATAAAACGATATGGAGTAAAAAACTCGATATGGGAATGGACGAAGCGCCTCTAAGCGTAGAGATAAAAAACAATCTCATATACCTAAAAGTAACTTCCACGGACCATATGGGCGCCGAAACGGAAGCTACGTTTATTATCGACGATAAAGGAAATATAAAAAGCGTCAAAAAAGGGATAGAATTTAAACAACTTCCGGTAAAATACCGAACTTAAGACCTTTTTTGATAAAACTCTTTTTTGAACTCCTGAAATTTTCCTTTTAAAATCGCTTCTCTCGCCTCTTTTACGAGATTTAGGTAATAATGTAGATTATGAATGGAGGCGAGTCTAAAATAAGTTAGTTCTTTGGATTTAAACAGATGGTTTAGATAAGCTCTGGAATATCTTTTACACGTATAACAACTACATTCGTTATCTATAGGAGAGTCGTCGAGTTTGTATTTGGCGTTTTTAATTCTAAGCGTCCCAAACGACGTAAAAAGATATCCGTTCCTCGCGTTTCTCGTAGGCATAACGCAATCAAACATATCAACCCCTCTATCTATCGCTTCGATTATATCTTCCGGCGTCCCGACTCCCATTAGATATCTCGGCTTATTGTGCGGCATATACGGTATAGTCGCTTCAATCGTATCATACATCAAGCTATTCTCTTCTCCGACGCTAAGACCCCCGATGGCAAAACCGTCGAAAGATTCGCCTCCGTATTCTAAACTCACCAAGCTCTCGGCGCTTATACGTCTAAATTCAAAATCCGTCCCTCCCTGGATAATAGCGAAAAGATTGTTTTTTTTCCCTTTGTTTACGTGTGAAACCAAGCTTCTATACGCCCACTTAGTCGTTCTTTCAATAGATTTTTTTATTCTCTCTTTAGTATTCGGAAGAGCTATTAAATCGTCAAGGACCATCATAATATCGCTATTTAGATTATATTGAATATCGATAACCTTTTCGGGAGAAAAAAAGTGTTTGCTACCGTCTATATGACTTTTAAACCAAATTCCCTCGTCGGTAAATTTTACGTTATCACCGAGACTAAACGCCTGAAACCCGCCGCTGTCGGTTAAAAAACTTCTGTGATAACCGCTAAAACCGTGCAATCCTCCAAGTTTTCCCACAACACCGTCCCCGGGTCGCAAATAGAGATGATAAGTGTTTGCGAGTATTATCTGGGCGTTTAATACATTAAGCATATCTTCCGCATCGAGACTCTTAACCGCCCCAAGAGTTCCTACCGGCATAAAAATAGGCGTTTTAATTTCGCTGTGAGCGGTTTTTATAATACACGCTCTTGCCGATGCGTCGGTTTTTTCTATTTTAAATTCCATTTTGTCTCCATTACTTGCTATAATTTTATGAAATTTTAACAAAAGGATATTTTTGAATAAAATATTAATATTCGCCGGCGCACAAGAAGCTACCAAATTGATACATAAAATTTCCGAAAACTACTTAAATTTAGGTGAATTCCACATAATTTACGAAGAAGACGACATAAAAAACGGCTTTAACGAAAAAGAGAATCTGTTTTTTTATAAAATAAATTTTTACGCCTACGAACTTTACAAAAATATCCTACACAGAGATTATAATAAGATAGTTATATTAGTCAAAAACAAAAAAGAAGCCTCTTATATCTTAAAAAACTGTCTCGATAAAAAATCCCCCATACTTTTTGTCAAATTCTGGCTCGAATTCGATTTACCGAGCCACAATATAGAAATATTAGACATACCGGAAATTTTAACCAATAAAATTATAGACTTACTCCCGGGCGTTCCGCTTTATGCAAGAGACGTGGGACTCGGCAAAGGAGAAATACTTGAAGTAGAAGTTCCGCCCCACTCTCCATACGTCTATTCGCACCCTTCCAAAATAAATACCTCCGATACGAGAGTTGCGGCGATTTACAGAAACAACGAACTAAGGCTTATTAACGATTCGTCCATGATTCTTCCCAACGACAAACTCCTCTTAATAGGCGAACCGGAGGCTTTGCGAGAGCTTTTTAATAAAATCAAAAAAAACATAGGAGCATTCCCTCAACCATACGGTCAAAACGTCTATTTGCTAATAGATATGAAAACAATGTCCAAAAAAGAGATTTCTTCACTGTTAAAAACAGCCTTGTTTTTACACAGAAAATTAAACGACAAAAAATTAATCATAAAAATTATAAACCCTTCGATAAACAATCAAATCTATAAACTATACAAATTCCCGAATATCGAAATCCTAACCGATTATTTCGAAAACTCGTACATAAAAACGATACAAAAAGACACCGATATATACAATATAGGATTAATTGTTACGAATAACGAATTTTTTTACGATTATTCAAGCGAGTTTTTTGAGCTAAAAATCCCTATTTTCAAAAAAGGCGAAGAATCGATAAAAAAATGCAAAGGTATAAAAGTCCTGCTTCAAAACAACGAAATAAAAACACTCGCTTCTGTGATATTTGACATTTCGTTTCAATTAAAAAAACCGTTGACGTTTATTGACGGAGACCCCGAACGGACTCATGAGGATTTAATAGAATATTTAACTAATTTCGCTAAAATTTTTAACTTTAAAGACGTAAATTTCATCAAAACCAAAGAAAATCCGATATTCGAATTAAACAAATCGGAAAAAGAGTGCATCATAACGCCGTTTACAAAAAAACCGACCATGAAAATTTTGCAAGTGTTGAATCCTAAAATTGAATATTCGTATCTGTTTTTAAATAAATTCAATCAATTTTTAATACCAATCAAATAAGGACGCGTATGAAAGTAACCGTTACCACACCACAAAAAACATATGATATTTTAATCGACCGATTGCCTATAATAACCTCCGATAAAAAAGTAGCCCTTATAACGAATCCTACCGTTAGCGGATATCATTTAGGTTATCTATTAGACCGTCTAAAAGCCAAAGAACTCAAAATTATAACTCTTCCCGACGGAGAACGCTACAAAACACTTGAATACGTAAATTTCGCATTTGAGAGAATGTTTGACGCAAAATATGACAGAAACAGCCTAATAATCGCTTTTGGCGGAGGTGTCGTAGGTGATATGAGCGGCTTTGCGGCTTCTATTTTTCTAAGAGGGATAGACTTCATACAAATACCAACAACACTATTATCAATGGTCGACTCATCGGTAGGAGGTAAAACGGGAGTAAACAACTCATACGGTAAAAACCTCATCGGTAGTTTTTATCAACCTCAAGCCGTATATATCGACACCCACTTTCTTTCTACTCTCCCCAAAAGAGAATTTAACGCCGGTATGGCGGAAGTTATTAAAATGGCGGTAATGTTCGATAAAGAATTTTTTGAAAATCTCGAAAAAGAACATTTAACAATAGAAGAAATTATTAAACGCTCTATAGAATTAAAAGCGTGGGTGGTAAATCAAGACGAAAAAGAAAAAGGAATCCGAAGCGTATTAAACTACGGTCATACCTTCGGACACGTAATAGAAAATCTAACGAATTACAAAACTTATTTGCACGGCGAAGCCGTAGCCATAGGAATGGTAATGGCAAACGAACTATCCAAAGAATTGGGATATTTAACTCAAGAGGAGAGCGAAAGAATAAAAGCGCTTCTTAAAAAATACGACCTTCCTACATATTTTCAAATAAAAGACCCTCAAGATTTTTACGACCATTTCTTTTCGGATAAAAAAACCCTAAACAACGAAATCAAATTTATAATCCCCGAAACAATCGGTAAATACAAAATAGTAAAAAACATTGACAAACAAACAATCCTAAACGTTTTAGGAAAGTTTACTAAATGAGATTGGTATTAATATTTTTCTCATTTCTATTTTTATTCGCAAACGATACGAATACTACGCTCTTAAAACAAAACAAAGAGGCTATTTTAGACCAGCTAAAAAAAGACGAATTTTATGTAAATTACCAATCTTATCTTAGTTATAAAAAATTACAAAACCAAATTTATACCCTCCAAAGACTTGCAAAATACAATCCCAAAAAATATAAAGAAAAACTACAACGTCTAAAAACAGAACTCGAACTCTTAAGCAAAAACCAAAATATATTCACTTCTTTAATTAAAATAAAAGATTTACCAAAACCACCACAAATCACCAATCCGTTTCAAATATTCAACGCCTTAAATTACGAAAAAGAGGTCGAAAACGTATTAAACGACAATATAAAAACGTTCGAAAAATACAAACAGACCCTAAAACTTATGCAAGAACTCGAAAAAATAAACAAAAAACTTAAAATAAAAGACAACGGCTTAAAACAGGCGATTGAAGATTTTATAATGATAAACAACATATACAAAACAAAACTAAAAACATTAACCGCCCAAGCAAAAATTTACCGCCAAAAAGTCAAAAAAGAGATTCAAAAAGAGATAAACAAACTAATTTTACTCATTATATCCATTGCAATAAGTATCGTTATCTTTTTAATCATTAAAATGGCGGTTAAAAAATACGTTAAAGAAGAATCGTTTTATTTAACCAACAAAATTTTAAACTTTATCAATACGATTATCATTTTACTGATAATAACGTTTTTTTATATCAACAACGCCACATACCTAATAACGATACTAGGTTTCGCCTCAGCCGGTATAGCAATCGCTATGAAAGATTGGTTTATGAATATTTTCGGCTGGTTTGTAATAATGACAAGCGGAAATTTCAAAGTAGGCGACAGAATAAAAATTTACCTTCAAAACGGACAGGTAAAAATAGTCGGAGACGTAATAGACATAACAATGACGAGAATCGTCATATACGAAGACGTAACGCTAACGACCTATCTTTACAATAGAAGAGCCGGAAGGATAGTATTTATCCCGAATAACGTTATTTTTACAAATCCGGTTTTTAACTACACCCATCACGGCATGTCTACCGTTTGGGACGGTATAGACGTTACGATTACGTTTGATTCCAATTATAAAAAAGCGGTCTATCTCGCAAAAGAGATAGTCAGCAAATATGCAAAAGGATATACGGATATCACCAAAAGGAGGCTTCAAAAACTTAAAAGCGAATATCACATTAAAAACGCAAACGTCGAACCACGCATCTATACATTCGTAGAAGAATACGGAATAAGAATCAGTTGCTGGTATTTAAACAATTACGCGACACTAAACCTCAGAAGCAACATATCCGCCGAAATTATAGAAGCATTTAACAAAGAAGAGGATATCAAAATAGCGTTTCAAACATTTACGATTACAAAACCTAAGGAACCTAATGACGAACGTAGCCAAGCTTAAATATCTTTATAAATTAAAAGAATCGGGGGAGAATTATTTCGAAGGTTTTGAAGAAAAAAAAGAATCATTACCTCATATGCCAAAAGCTCTTGATGAGCTAAAAAAAATCTGCCTAAACTGCACGCTTTGCGATTTAAGCAAAACACGCACTAACGTAGTTTTCGGAGAAGGCTCCCCACACGCTCAATTAATGTTTATAGGAGAGGGACCGGGTGCGGAAGAGGACAAAACAGCAAGACCGTTTGTAGGTAGAGCCGGCAGATTACTAACAAAAATCATACTCAACGTGCTTGGACTGACAAGAGAAGACGTTTATATCGCAAATATAGTAAAATGCCGCCCGCCAAACAACAGAGTCCCTACTCCTAAAGAAGCGCAAACATGCAAACCATATCTTTTAAAACAAATTGATATAATAAACCCTAAGATTATAGTCTGTCTTGGCAAAACGGCTTTTACCTATTTGATGGGGACGGAAATGCCTATAACCAAAATCAGAGGACAAATTTTCGAATATAAGGAGAAAAAAGTGATACCCACCTTTCACCCGAGTTATCTTTTAAGAAACCCTTCCGCCAAAAAAGAGGCTTATCAAGATTTTCTATTTATAAAGAGTCTATTATGAAAAAGCTGGCAATATTACTATTAAGCGTATTACTTTTCGCCGGAGAAGTAAAAATCATACAAGAAAACCTCGACGACCAATACGTATCCGCAATTGATAAAGCTTCATTTGCTATAATGGTCGATAAAAAGAGGTTTTTTAAATATCTGCCTTCGTTAATGAACTCGTTAAACGCATATTATATGCAAAAAGGTATCGATTATAATATAACGGTATACGATATCAACACTTCCGTTGACGAAATTCCTTATCACGACATCATATATCTCGCAACGAATCCCGACAAATTATATACTCTCGCAAACTATCCAAATAAACGGTTTTATATTCCACTAATAAACAAAAACGAATTTAACGTTTCGTTAAACAATCTCTATTTCGGCTCGATAGATTTTAAAGCTCAGCTCAAAAAACTCTACTCTTATACCGTAGGGGAAAATAAAATAATCTCCGTTAACCAACATTCGATTTTATCCGAAAAACTAAACAAAGATTTAAAAGAGATAGTCCCCAATCAAATCACGTCATACTATTATCCGTCGATAAATTACGACGACTTGAATCAATCATACGTATTTTTTAACACTTCGGCTGGAAAAACGGCTCAAATTTTATCTACGGCTACACAAAAAGAGGTTTCGCCTATACTTGAGTTTACCACACAAATAGACTTTGACCCGCTATTAATTATCCTCACACAACCCGAAGATATAAAAAAACTGCTAATCGCCAATTCAATTATCAATCCACCAAGAAACATTGAAGATTACTGCGAACTTTTAAATTCAAACATACGATACAACTGGCTAAATTACGCCGCTTTGATTTTCGCAAACAAAATATACAATATGCAAAACGGCGAAGACAGATTTTTTATGCAGGATTTTCACAGATATATTTTTGAAAATCAGATAAATTACCCTATTAAAATTTACAAAATAGACAAAGGGGCTTTTGTGGAGGTGCGTTGATTAATATTATTTTAATTAAGATAAATTACAATTCATAAAAAAGGAGAACATATGTTTAAATACGCAACACCCGAAGGGAATAAACAAATCAAAATTACCCCCGAAGAATTTATCAAACTATACAATGAAGATAAAGCGGTATTACTTGATATCCGTCTACCTTTTGAGTTAAAAGCGTGGCAAATACCTTTTGCTTTGCATATCCCCGCCGATGAATTAGACAAAAAAGCAAACAGCCTACCAAAAGATAAAATAATCGTCACCGCTTGTCCTATGCAAAACAGAAGTCCTTTTGCGGCTATGTATCTTAATTCGCTGGGATATAACGCAAAATATCTCGAAGAAGGCTTAATCTCTCTTATGTCGCTTCTTAAAGGCGGCGGGTGTAAAAAAATAAAGCTATAAGTTAAACGATGTTTTATATCGAAGTTTTTGTAATCGCCACAGTCCTAAGCGCTTTTTTCGCACTTGGAGGTGTAGGAAGCGCAACGGCTATGGTGCCTATTATGCATTGGCTCGGCATAGAATTCAATTTCGCAAAAGCCATAGGGCTTTTTGTAAATACGGCTACTACAATTACGGCTACGGTTATGAATATAAAAAGAAAAGTCCTCGATATAAAATTCGCCCTTCCTTTAGCTCTGTCCTTAGCCATTTTCGCTCCTTTTGGGGCGCTTTATTCAAAACATGTCCCAACTCACGAAGTAAAAATGCTTTTTGCGCTATTTTTACTCTTTAGCGCTTCGATGATACTCTTTGGCAAAAAAGAACAAAAATTCAACATAACAAATCAAGCCGTAATGGTTTTGTTAGGCGCAATTGTCGGATTTATAAGCGGCTTGCTCGGAATAGGTGGCGGAGCTTTATTAATGCCTATTATGATAATGCTCGGATTTGACGCTAAAAAATTAGCCGTAACAATGAGTTTCGTTATTCCTTTTTCGACAATAACAGCGTTTTTGACCTATATGAGCTTTGTAAAAATCGACTGGAGTATTTTAATCTGCGCCGCATTTGGAGCAGTGCTCGGCGGATATATAGGCAATTATTTAATGCATTTCAAACTAAACCAACAACAAATCAAAAAAATAATCGCTATACTGCTTTATATAATCGCTTTTAAAATGATAATTACCCTTTTATAAGGAAAAATATGCAAACAATATCGATATGGATAATAGCCGGATTTATCTCTTATATAACAACCGTATGGATTAAAAATCTGATTTGGAATATAATCGCAAGCACGATAGTGTGGATTATAGTAGTCCATTATCTCAAAAAATTCCTAAACGGCGACTTTTGAAAAATATAGCGGCTTTTGTAATATCTTTGGTTATAACGCTAATTTTTTTGGATTTCATAAAACTTCCCCCTATTTTAGGTTTTATCGTTGGGTCGATTTTATGGAGCGTATTACATTTTAATCTAAAAAAATGGTTATAATTCCAAAAAGGAGTAAATATGCAATTAACTCACATAAACGAAAAACACAATCCCAAAATGGTAGACGTAGGCGATAAAGACGTAACCAAAAGAGTAGCCGTAGCAAGCGGAAAAATAAAAATGAAACAATCGACCAAAGATGCGATAATAAAAGAAAAAACCAAAAAAGGAGCGGTGCTTCAAACGGCAATAATCGCGGCAATTATGGGAGCAAAGAAAACAAGCGAATTAATTCCTATGTGTCACAATATTTTAATAGACGGAATCGACGTGGATATACAAACGCTAACCGACGGGTTTAAAATAATCCTCACCGCCAAAACCACTTCCAAAACCGGAATAGAGATGGAAGCTCTAAGCGGTGTGAGTATAGGGCTTTTAACGATATACGACATGGCTAAGGCTATAGATAGGGAGATGGTAATATACGATATCAAACTCGAATACAAAGCCGGCGGCAAATCCGGGGAATTTAAACGAAATGATTAAAATCCCCTGTTTTATTTTAGTAGGAGGCAAATCGAGTAGATTCGGCACCGAAAAAGAGGATAAAGCCGAACTGTTTTATGAATTTCAATACGAAAAATGCAAAAAGGTCTTTAGGAAAGTCTTTTTCTGTTCTAAACGGCGAAAATTCAAAAATTATCCGTTTTTTTTGGAAAAATCAACAACCTACGCCCCCTTTTTCGCACTTGAAGAGCTTATCAAAAAACACAAAAAAATATTTGTCTTAAGCGTTGATGCACCCTTTGTCAAACCTTCGACCCTTAAAAAACTCGCCATCAAAAAAGCCGTAGCAAAACAAAACCCCCTTATAGGGTATTACGACTATACCATGCTAAAAAACTTCAACAAAAAAACATTAAGAATTTACGGCATCAACAAAAACCAATATCCGATTTCTCCGCATGAATCAATAAATATCAATACCAAAGAGGAATTTTACAAATATTTCTCCAACTCAAAAATCCTCCCAAATTTTTAAAGGGAGCTTGTATTTCTTCCATTTCGTCAAATCCCCTTCTATTAAATTATCGAGATTAAATTCCATTTTTAATTTTTTGGCTTTTTGAATCAAATCGCTAATTTCCATATCAAATCCGAAAAGTTTTATATAATTCCTAACCGCTTTTTCGAAAAATTTATCAACTTTTTTACCTTTTATCGCATTTCCCAGCAGAGCTATTATCTGATGCAAATAAGCGCTTTTTAATACCTGAGCTATTTTCATTACCTTATCTTTAACGTCTATATAATCTTTTAGAGTATTCAACACTCCCTCTACATCGCCCGAAGCCGCAAAAATTTCGGCTTCGGAGAGTTTGTCTCTCCATTCTTGCTGGATTTGTTCGTAACCCAATACGTCCTCCAAAAACGGATACTCTTTGACAAGCTCTTCAACTTTATCCATTTCTCCGTAAGCCAAAGCTTTATTAAATTTCCAAAGCACCTCGGCGTTATATTTAAGAGCTTGGGTCTCCTCTTCATACATAGGAAACTGCTCGAGCATATTAATAATACCCATCACCTTTTCGTATTCACCCTTTTTTAATAACTCTTTGGCTTTTTCCAAAAGAGTGTTGCCAAATTCAACTGCTTTTTTATATTCCGAAGAGTATGTCAAAAACGCAAAACGATTCGTCAAATCAAAAAATTCCTTAAATTTTCTCTCTTTTAATTTTTGCATATAATCAAGATATAAATCCTTGTCGTTAAAAAGCATCTGAATAAAAGGAGTTTTTTCGCTAACACCCCTAAAAGGCTTTAACAGCTCTCTGACTTCGTCTTTTTTGCCTTTTTGAAAAATTAATTTTTTAGCGATATTAAAGAGTTTATTCCATTCATCTTCCATCTTTTTATAATAAACCGTCTCTTTTAACTGCGGATATTTTGCCGCAAGCGAATACGCAAGAGGATATTTCGCACTGTTTACCGCTTTTTTAAATTTTTCAAATTCGCTAAAATCGTTAAAAAGCGACTGGACTATCACTCTTTTTGCCGGTATCTTTAAAAACTGCGCAAGAAGTTGTCTTGCTACGTTAATCTCCCCTTTTTCAAACTTTCTCTTCGCAAGCGATAAAATTTTCTCCCATTTTTCTTCCAATGCTTCATATGCTTTGGTATTTTTAACAAACGGATTTTTTTCTATTAATTTATAAGCACCTTCAAAATCGTTGATTTCAATCATTTTTTTAAGTTTTTTTTCATCGGCAAATAAATCGTAAACGTAAAGTTTCCCGTCAAACGTCCCTACCAACAGATAATGTTTATCGTTTATATATGCCAGACTTCTTGGCATTTTAATCATTTTTATAAATTCGTCACTGACAAGCTCTCCGCTTTCAAGCATATAAAGGTTTATTTTCCTGTAATTAAGCGCTATAGTAAACAGATATTTGCCCTCTTTGTCCGTTATTGCGTCTAATACCCTATCAACCATACCGGCAAGCCGTTTGAAAACCTGCCCCTTGGGATAATTCCACAATACAAGCTCGCCCATTTTATCGGCACTTAGGAGTTTTTGATGTTGTAAAAACTTCAATACCACAACCGCGCTTTTATGCACTCTTTTTCTGTAGCTCACTTCCATCGAAGAGATATTGGTAATTGTTACGGATTTGTCGTAACTTCCCGTAGCCGCCCAAAGTCCGTTTAACGAAAACGCGGTTGAAGTTATATAATCAGCATGAGGCGGCAAAGCCGTCACCATTTTACCCGTCTGCATAGACCAAATATAACTTCTTCCGTCTTCTCCTCCGGTTATTAAATATTTGTCTTCCTTATCAAACGCTACGCTTAAAACGTCCCCTTTATGCCACCCGAGCGTGTAAAGAAGTTTTTTATTTTCCAAGTCCCAAACGGAGGTTTTATGTTTTCCCTTTAATCCTATAGCGATATATTTACCCGTATTTGAAATATCTACGCTATTATCTACGGATTTATTGGCTGGGACGTTTATTTTAAACCCGCCAATCAAATCCAAAGTCTCTTTATCGAATATTTTTACGACATAACTCGAATCAACGACTATTATCCTCTCCCCCGCTACTTTTACACTATTTACAGCCCCCTGCCCTATATCAAGTATCTTAATCGCTTCCAAACATAACTCCTTAAATTAGATACAATTATATAAAAAAAGGAAATAGATGACTTTAACTATTATCGACACATTCGGTTTTCTATTTAGAAATTACTACGCCCTCCCCCCGCTGAAGAGCAAAAAAGGTTTTCCTACCGGCATGCTGACCGGATTTTTGAATTTTATCGCTTCCCTAGGACGCGACTTTCCTACAGATTATATTGTATTTACGCTCGATAGTAAAGAAAAAGAGACATTTAGAAAAAAAATTTATAACGCTTATAAGGCAAACCGTCCCGAAGCTCCGGAAGATTTAAAAAAACAGCTCCCCGTAGCAATCGATTTAATAAAAGAGATGGGATTTAAAATCCTCGAAATGCCTGGTTTTGAGAGTGACGACATTATCGCCTCGTTAGCAAAGCTTGCCGCCTCGCAAGGGATAAAAGTAAAAATAGTCAGCCACGATAAAGATATGTATCAACTAATCGACGATGATAAGATAGTTTTATTCGATCCTATTAAAAAAATAGAAATAAACGAAGAAAAATGCAAAGAAAAATACGGAGTATCACCGAAAGATTTTATAAATTTTCAAGCTTTGGTAGGAGACTCGAGCGATAATATTCCGGGAGTTAAGGGAGTAGGCGTCAAAACCGCTGCAAAACTTATAAATCAATATCACACATTAGAAAATATTTACGACCATATCGATGAAATCAAAGGAGCTCTTAAGAAAAAACTGCTCGAAAACAAACAAAACGCCTTTTTGAGTAGAGAATTGGTAACTTTAAAAACCGACCTTTTTGATAAAATCAACCTTGAAGAGTTTAAATACCCCAAAACAAATCCGATATTAAAAATAGCCGACAAACTTATTGATTTGGATATCACTTCAATTATCGACAGAGTCAAAAAAGAAGGACTATATATAAAAACAAAAATGCCTAAGAAAAAAATAGAATTCCAAACCGTAATTTTACAAACGCCAAGCGAGCTTAACGGCGTTATAGAAAAAATTAAAGAGCGTATAGTTTCGTTCGATACCGAAACGGACGGACTTGAAAATCCAAAACTCGTAGGATTTAGCTTCGCGTTTGAAGAAGATAAAGCCTACTACGTCCCCGTAAACCACTCTTATCTCGGTGTGGAAAAGCAAATATCGCAAGAGAGCGCTCTTAAAGCAATAAGTGAAATTTTAAAAAAAAGAGTCATAGGACACAATTTAAAATTCGATTTTAAAATGCTTAAAAAATACGGTATCAATACTCCCACACCACATTGCGACACGATGATTCTTGCGTGGATTTTGGACCCCGACTCTCCCGTGGGACTCGATAGCGTGGCAAAAAGATATCTTGATTACGAAAATATAAAATTCAAAGACGTTTTAGGTAAAAGAGAGGATTTTTCGGAAGTGGAAATTTCCCAAGCCGCAACATACGCCGCGGAAGACGCTCTAATTACGCTAAAACTCTATCATGCGCTTAAAAAAAGAGTTTGGGAAGAAGTTATATGGGATTTGGAAAATATAGAAAAACCTTTTATTAATTTATTAATCGATTTGGAATTAACGGGTATTAAAGTAGATATCGAATATTTAAAAACGCTCCAAACACGAATAAGTCTCAAACTCCAAAACCTAACTTCCGAAATTTACGCCTTAGCGGGGAGGGAATTTAATATAAAATCGACAAAACAGTTAGCTTTCGTTCTTTTTGAAGAGTTAAATCTTCCCGCTAAAAAAAAGACCAAAACAGGCTACTCTACGGACGAAAAAGTCCTAAATTCGTTAAAAGACAAACATGAAATAATCCCGAAAATTTTAGAATATAGAAAACTGGAAAAAATGCTAAACACATATATTATCCCTCTCCAAGAATACGCCAAAAAAAACCCTCAACACAAGATTTACACGAACTTTTTACAAACCGGAACGGCTACGGGAAGATTATCGAGCAAAAACCCAAATCTTCAAAACATTCCGACATCGACGGATATTAACATAAGAGACGCGTTTATAGCCCAAAACAAATTCGTAAGTCTTGATTATTCTCAAATCGAACTAAGACTCTTAGCCCATTTTAGCAAAGACAAACATTTAATGGAGGCTTTTTTAAACGATAAAGATATCCACTTGCAAACCGCAATCAAAATATTCGGCTCACAAAACGCACAAGAGTATAGAAGCGTTGCAAAATCAATCAATTTCGGTTTGATTTACGGAATGGGAGCTAAGAAACTTAGCGAAACCATCAACGTATCTCTAAAAGAAGCAAAAGAGTTTATTCAAAAATATTTCGATTCATTCCCTACGGTAAAAGAGTTTTTGGAAAAAATAAAAGCCGAAGCAAAATCCAACGGATACGTCCAAACGCTTTTTAAAAGAAGACGTTTTTTCAATTTCTCCTCGGCAAACGCAAGGACAATTGCAAACTACGAAAGAGAAGCGGTAAATACGGTATTTCAAGGAAGCGCGGCGGATATTATCAAAAAAGCGATGCTTGACATAAAATCCCGATATCCTTCCTCGCAAATGGTTTTGCAAATCCACGACGAACTTATTTTTGACATTACAAACGAAGAAGAAGCCTACAAATACCGTGATATTATGCAAAACACGGTAAAACTCGACATACCTTTAAAAGTAGGGATTAGTTTTGGCAAACGGTGGGGAGAGTTGAAATAATATAAGTTTTATTTATAATTGAGTATTTATTCATAATTTTTGATACAATAAAACAAAAAGGAGAGACTATGCAACTTCTCGATTTCGAAGGATTTATAAACACAACGCTTGTTTGCGGATTTTGGTTGTTTACTATCGCAATGGTAATTAATTATCTAAAAGCATTCGTCAAATAGCTCTAATCTTTTAACAGAGCCATTTGCGTCAATTCTTTAGATATCTCTTTTTTGGGTTTTATACCCGCTTTTTCTTTTAGCATAACTATCTGTCTAATTACGTTCCCTCTTCCGCTTGTAAGTTTGTTTTTGGCTTTTTCGTATGTTTCGACGGCACTGTTTAGCGATTTACCGATTTTTTCAAAATCTTCACTAAATCCTCTGACTTTATCGTATAACGCTTCGGCGGCTTTTACTACTTCTTCTATGTTTTTGGCTTGTTTTTCGAATCTCCAACTGCTCTCTATAGCCCGTAGCGATATCAAAAGAGTGCTTGGCGAAACCAATACCACTCTTTTTCTAAACGCATACTCAAAAAGTTCCGCATCGTTTTCAAGAGCCAATAACAAAGCGTTTTCTATAGGGACGAACATAAAAACGAAATCGAGCGAATTAACACCCTCAAGATTTTCATAACGTTTTTGTGCCAATGAATCGACATGTGTTTTTAAAGCTTGAATATGCGCTTTGATATAGCTCTTATCTTCGGTTTTAATATACTCGCTGTATGCGTTTAGTGAAGTTTTGGCATCTATTATGATATCTCTGCCGTTAGGAAGATGAATTATGACGTCGGGACGATAGGTTTTTTGTTCGTCGTTTCTTAAACTCACTTCACGGTCATATTCCCTACCCTCTTTTAATCCGCTTAAATCCAACACCTTCTCAAGGACCATTTCACCCCACAAACCTTGCGTTTTACTCTCGCCTTTTAATGCTTTTGTTAAATTTTCCGCATCGTTTGAGAGTTTATAGCTAAGTTCTTTTAGATTTTTAAGCTCATTTTGCAAAGCGCTAATTTTTTCGGCTTCGTCTTTATTAAGAGATTCTATTTTTTCTCTAAATTCTTTCATTTGGGTTTTTAACGGAGAAAGTATCGTCTCAAGACTCTCTTTCGAATCTGTTTTTATTTTTTCTCCGGCTTTTTTAAGCACTTCGTTTGCCAAATTTTCAAAACTCTCTTTTAATCTCTCCTCAGAAGATTTTATAATTTGTATTTTTTCTTCAAAATTTTTTTCCGATTCAGCAAGTTTAGTTTTACATTCGCCAAGAGCCATTGCAAGCGTTGCGTTTTTTTCGTTTAATAAGTCGTTTTTCGTTTTTAAATGTTCTAATTCTTTTTTTTGTTCGTCTATCTTTTCAAGGGCGTTTTCATATTTTATTCGTAATTCCTGGAGTTGTTTGCCGTTTAATATATTCTCTTCAAAAACCTCTTCATAGGAATCTTTGATTTTTTGTAACTCTTTTAATTTTTCTTCGTTAAAAAGATGCTGAGTTTGCAGATGATTAAGAGCGGCTTTGTATTTTTCTATCTCTTCTTCTTTTAATTTTAACGTTTTTTTCGTATTAAAAACCATATAAACGACAAACGCTATCCCAAACGCCAATATTCCTATCGCCATCTCAAAATATTCAACACTCATACCGGACCTTTTTTATACGGATTGTAGCAAAGAAAAGAAAAATTTATAAAGAAATTATATAATCGTTAATTATTTTTTTATGGTCGAAAACCAAAGAGTTAACGTCTATCTTTTCAAGCGGCAACACCAGAGCTTCTTTTGCATCGTCCCCGGCTTTGGGATAATCAAACGCCTCCGCTACGAATACGCAACTTGCGGTATGAAATCTCGGGTCTCTATCCGGGTCGGAGTAGACGCCAAAAAGTTTTTTGATTTTCACTTCCAAATTCAACTCTTCCTTCATCTCCCTAAGCAACGCTTCTTCGACACTCTCACCCACATCGACAAAGCCTCCGGGAAGCGCCAACCCCAAAGGGGGATTTTTTCTTTTAATAAGCGCTATTCCTTTAAAATCCGGAGCAAATATCTTAACTATTCCGTCAACCGTTAAATATGGAGTTTCGGGTTTAAACATCTCAAATCTTAAACTGACTAATTTCTCTTAAAAGTTTTTCGGCTAAATGTGCGATTTTTTCAACGTTTTGATTATTTTGGGCTACCGTTTTGCTGTTTTCGCTTGAAACGTTTTTAACGTTTTGCATTTGCAAAATAAATTCTTGCATTACCTTAACGATAACGTTTATGTTTTCTACGTTATGTTGGACTTTTCCGACAACCTCTTCCATCTCTTCGGAAACGTCGGAGATTTTATTTTCGACTTCTTGTGTTTGGTTGGTGACGGTATTTACGTTTTCGATATTTTTCCTCATCTCTTCGTTGGCTTTTAAAATAGCCTGGACGATTATATTTATAGTCGCGTCTATTTCGCTAAGGGATTTTTGCGTCCTTTCGGCAAGTTTTCTCACTTCATCGGCAACTACGGCAAATCCCCTGCCGTGTTCGCCGGCACGCGCCGCTTCTATAGCCGCGTTAAGAGCAAGCAAATTGGTTTGGTCGGCTATCTCGCTAATAACGGTCAATACGTTTTTAACTTGTTCGGCGTCTTGAGAGAGTTGTTGTAACTGCATAGCAAGCTCATGCTCGTTTTGGGCGTTTTGTTGAATACTTTGCATCGTTTTTCTAATCAAATTCATAGCATCTCTCAAAGAACCGTTAGCTTCTACGATATTGTCTTTTACCTGATTTGAGGTTTCGGACTCTTCTAATAAATTTTCTTTCAAATTATCCGCCGTAACCGCCGCGTTTGTAACAATTTGGGCTTCTTTGGTTATGTTTTCGTTGATTATTTCAAACGATTCTTTTAGTTTAGTCGCAACTTCTTTATTTTCGAGCGAACTTCTATAAGCATTCGTCATTACCTCTCTTAATACTTCCAAAAACTCTTTTAATGTCATACGTATAATTCCGAATTCATCTTTTTCGGCTACTTCTATTTCGATAGATAGGTCTTTGTGTTCGGCTATATTTAATATTAACGATTTCAAATTATGAAGTTGCGTTTCGATTTTTTTAACGCTTGAATACCCGATAATAATCATTATAATATTAATCAACAATCCGATAATAACCTGCAATATATAACTGTTGGAAACTTTGTTTAAATCCTCCAAAATCATATTTGCAATCGTGTCGTCTATTTTTTTAAGGACGTTGATTTTTTTGGTGATGGTCTTAAACCAATATTCCGGGTCTATACCGAAATTCCCTTCATTTGCTTTTTCCATTGCTATTTTTCTCATTTTTTCCACTTCCGCAAATGAAGGGTTTTGAATCATGGAATAATACATTTGTTTCATTTTAGGAGGTGCAAACGTCAAAAAATCGTCGATGTAGGCGTCTTGTTCGGATACGAGGCGTATAAATTTTTCAAACATGCCGGGTTTGAATTTATTAGCCCCAAACGTCGCACTAAGAACGGCGCGTTCTATCCCCGCCCTCTCTTTGGCTTTCAAAAAGCTAACATACGCCGCCAAGTCCATCGCTATTCGCTGGTTTGGCGCAAGCGTGGAGGTTAAACCTATAATTTTTAAAATAACACTATTCATTTTGGTATACCACTTCACCTCGTTTTTAAGCGATATGTTAAAATCATCGACTCTATTTCTTATTTCGTTAATTCTCGAAAGATATCCGTTAAGTTCGTCTATGTCTTTTTTAAGTTCCGGGGAGTATTTTTTGAGGTTTATAGAAGCCACAACGCGCTTGTATTGCGCTATTTTTTGGTCGGTCAATACTCTTTGCCGCTTTAATATCTGCGCAAATTTCTTACCCTTACTACCCAAAAATCCGGCACTCGCCCCTCTTTCTTTTTGGGTTTCGTGAATAAGCTCGCTTAAGGATTTACTAAGTGTAATCAACTCTTTTAAGGCTTTTTTCTCTTTTTCTATATGTAAAGAAGTAATGACATCTCTTCCGTTGTAATAAGATATGACAATTGTCGCTAAAACCACTATAATAATCATCGTATTTCTAAGAGAAAGTGCGCGAAGAGCCTTCATGTATGTCCCTTTTAACGTTAATTTAACAATCCAGACTAAATTATAACACATAATTTTGGTAAAATTACCGTTTTTTTATAAATTTAATGTAAAATGTTACAATTCTAAAATAAGACAAAATAGTCCGATTTAAGGAGAGAAAATGAAAGCATACGAATTTTGTTTGCCTAACCAAGACGGTGTCGAAATTTGCCTAAGAGACTTGAAAGGAAAATGGATAGTTTTATATTTTTATCCCAAAGACAACACCCCAGGCTGTACCACCGAAGCAAAAGAATTTAGCGAATTATTGGACGAATTTGAGAATCTAAACGCCATAGTTGTAGGAGTTAGCCCAGATTCTCCGAAAAAACACTGCAACTTTATAGAAAAGCATGATTTAAAAGTCACTCTTCTTAGCGACGAAAATAAAGAAGTCCTAAAAGCATACAACGCATGGGGCAAAAAGAAAATGTACGGCAAAGAATACGAAGGAGTAATTAGGTCCACGTTTATTATCGACCCTCAAGGCGAAATAGTAAAAGAATACAAAAAAGTAAAAGCCAAAAATCATGCCGCTAATGTCTTGAAAGATTTGAAAGAGTTGCAACAACAATCTTAAAAACCGTATCTTTTCATCGCCGCACTCGCTTCTTTTTTTAGCTCTTTTTCTTTCATAACACGCCGTTTATCGTGCAATTTTCTACCCTTGGCTACGGCAATTTCGAGTTTGGCTCTGTTTTTGTTGTTAAAGTAGAGTTTTGTAGGCACGAGCGTATAACCCCTCTCACTCGTATATCCGGCAAGTTTCGCTATTTCGTTTTTATGAAGCAACAGTTTTCTTGGTCGTTTTTCGTCATGCTTAAACGCCGAATATGTCGTATCGAGATTACTGATATGTCCTTGCAACCACCAAACTTCACCGTCTTTAATTCTGACATACGAATCCTTAAGATTCACCCTACCTTCCCTTATCGCTTTTACTTCGCTACCTTTTAGTTCTATTCCGGCTTCGTATTTATCGAAAATATCGTAATCGTGAAAGGCTTTTTTATTACTTGCAACCACTTTCATTTAACGCCTCCTACATTCGTTTTCGGCACAAAAAGCGTCCCGCCTTCATGTTTTCCGCGCAAAAAAGAGTTAACGTCTTTTAAATCAAACCCGGAAGTCAAAAACATCGACTTGCCTTTTTTCATTAAAAAATCGGCGGCTTTTAATTTCGTAACGATACCGCCGGTTGCAAATTCGTCGTTTGGATTACACTCTTGCTTTAGCCACTCCTCTTTTATTTCGTTTACGACTCTCAAAGGCTTGGCGTTTTTGTTCATTTTAGGATTATCGGTATAAAACGCGTCTATATCGCTTAAAATAATAAGCATGTCGGCATCGAAATAGTATGTAACATATGCGCTTAACTGGTCGTTATCCCCAAAAAGTATCTCATCAACGGATACCGAATCGTTTTCGTTAATTATCGGAATTATTTTATTTTCCAACAACACGTTAATCATTTTTTTGGCGTTTTGCGTCCTTTTCCTACTGTCAAAATCGGCAGCGGTTACAAGCACCTGCGCTACCGTTACTCCGAATTTGTGAAACCTTGTTTTATACTCTTTCATCAACAGCGGCTGACCTATGGCGGCAAGAGCCTGTTTGTTTTCAAGTTTGGTCTTATCCAAAGGACATCTCGTATATCCCGCACCTACAGCCCCGCTACTCACAAGCATTATTTCATATTTATCGTTTAGCCGACTTAAAAGCTCGACAATTTTATCCATTCTATCACTTAGTTTTCCATCTTCGTAAAGCGTAGCGGTCCCCACTTTAAAAACAAGTCTATCCATTACGCTTCTTCGGCAGAATTTATCATATCCGCAAGCGCGAATTTTAACGCCTCAAGATTAATACCGCTAACGCCGCTAATCGGGAGTATAAAACTTCT
>Ga0256843_1000667_pt1 | contig 28802 bp, 30 predicted proteins | sample AlvinellametaG_FD_191572 | JGI IMG/M metagenome (GOLD analysis project Ga0256843, IMG submission 191572) | Pompeii worm associated microbial communities from hydrothermal vent at the East Pacific Rise, Pacific Ocean - Alvinella | ecosystem: Host-associated > Annelida > Integument > Unclassified ... | reverse complement strand
CATCTGCTGCTCGTTCATTCTCCCCTTTATGCTCTTTAATCCATGCTTCTAACTGCTCTGTTAGTTTTTGAGACACAGACTCCATCTCCAACATCTTTTTATTTCCAGCATCTACACCCTTTTGTATGTAAGCGAGTGCCATAGCCTTACTCTTCTCATTAAAAAGTGCAAAATTATTTTTAAAATTTTGTAAATCGGCAACCATCTCCGGTTCACCATATTTAGTATGTTCAGAAATCAAATAATCTAACATTCTATTTCCCTGTTCAAAATGTCTCTTTGCTTCATCCAAACCATCATCAAAGCCATTAGCAAGATGTGTTGTTGAAGCATCTAGGTAACACTTCTCAACTTCAATAACATCCATCTTTAAATTCATAAAGTTAAAAGCATGTGGTAAAATCTCTGTCCTTTTTTTATGAATACTCTCATCAACCCCTTGAATATTTGTGAAAGTAAAAATTGTATTTATAATCATTACAAATATAATTATAAGAGCAGCGCTCCATAAAATAGTATTTATTTTTATATTTTTTAACATTTAATGCTACCTTTTATTAAAAAAATTTCGAAACTTAATTCTACTCCTTTTTCATTTATCCTCTTCTTAAGTACTCTCCTCTTAAACCTTCTAACTATTTCTATTTGCTATAATACTGTTTTACTTAATTCAATAAGGCGATATATGAAATTTTTATGGACACCCTCTTCACACTTTAATCTTGCAAATCTCTTTACATTTGTAAATATTACAGCAGGACTTATGGCAACATACTTCATCACACAAAATAATTTTGTTTTAGCAATTGTACTTGCATGGGTTGGAGGTGCTTTCGATATATTTGACGGAAAAATTGCACGTAAATATAACTTAAGTAATGAGTTTGGAGTACAGTTAGATAGTTTTGCAGATTTTCTTAGTTTTGTACTGGTTCCTGTTTTTCTCATTTTTCAGGCAGTCTACGCAACATCATTAGATGGTTTCACATTAGTTGGGGCTTCTATTGTAAGTATTTACTATGTAATCTCAGGGCTTCGTCGTCTTATACACTTTAACCTTCATGCTGAGACAGGAGAAGTTGAGAAGTACTTTACAGGTGTACCAACTCCTCTTGGTGCCATTTTACTTTGGTTAGTCTACCTTGCAAATGCATACAACATTCTTCCTGCAACGATTGTTATTGCCTTTATGCTTCTCATTGGATGGAGTCTGAACTCGACTATTAAAGTAAGACACCCTTAAGAGAGATATTTTTTTAAAATATCCTCTAACTTTTCTGGCTCTATCGGTTTAGCTATATAGTCATCCATACCAGAGAGGAAACAACGCTCTTTATCTCCCTGCATAGCATTTGCCGTCATTGCCACAATAGGAATCTCTTTATACATTTCTCCAGCCTCTCCCCGACGAATTGCTTCTGTTGCAGTGTACCCGTCCATCTCTGGCATTTGACAATCCATAAGAATGATAGTGTATGGCTCTTCAGTTGCACCTTTAAGTCTCGCTAATGCTTCTAAACCATTGTTAGCAACATCTGCTTCAAGAGAGAACTCTTCTAAAATACCATTAGCGACCAGTTGGTTTACTTTATTGTCATCAACTAACAGAATTCTTATATTCTCTCTCCAAATAGATTTTTCTTCAACACCACTTATCGTAATATCTTGAGGAGAGGAAGAGTCCTCTTCAAGGCTATCAAGTGCATTTAAAATATCCTCTGTTGTAGCAGGTTTTGGATAGTGTTTGTCATATCCAGCATCCATAAACTCAGAGACCTTTGTACTCTCTTCGAGTGTTGTCATAAGTACCAATTTGGCATTTTTAAAACGACTTGTACGATGCTCTTGTAAAAAGAGTAAACTATTCTCATCTTTTTGTACAAAAATAATGTCTAAATGCTCCTCTTGAATCTCATCGAGTGAGTTACACTCACTATGAACTAAAACATCCATTCCCCAACATCGAAGTTGTGTCGCTAAAACATTAGAACAGAGAGGGCTTCTGTCAAGAATAAGTGCTTTTTTTCCATGAACATCTACACGAGGTTTTACAACAGCACTATTTTTAGAGAGCTTAACACCAATGTTTACTCTAAATTCACTCCCTTTTCCAAACTCACTCTCTACGACAACATCTCCATCCATAAGCTCTGCTAATTTTTTTACTATGGAGAGTCCTAAACCAGTACCACCATACTTTCTGGTAGTAGAAGCATCAACCTGAGAAAAAGTGTTAAAGAGTTTTCCTATTTTATCTTTTGGTATGCCAATACCTGTGTCTTTCACTACTATATTTAAACGAGCATTCTCTTCATCTAATTTTTTTAAAGAGACAGTAATGAGAACGGAGCCCTCCTCAGTAAACTTAATGGCATTACTCACAAGGTTATTGAGTATTTGACGTATACGCCCAGCATCTGCGTTTACCATTAGAACATCTACATCGCACATATCAAGAACAATCTCAATACCTTTCTCCTGCGCTCTAAACGCGATGGCTTCAGCAAAGTCTCCAAAATCTTTACGAATATTAAAGTCTAAATATTCAAGTTCCAATTTACCTGCTTCAACTTTAGAAAAATCTAAAATATCATTAATAAGATTTAAAAGAGCATGTGCACTTGTCTGAATAAGGTAAGCTTTGTGGTATTGAGCATCTGTAAGTTTCGTTTTTAGCAAGATTCCTATCATACCTATAATACCATTCATAGGAGTACGAATTTCATGAGACATACTTGCAAAAAATTCAGACTTAGCCTTTACACTCTCTTCTGCTATCTCTTTTGCTTTATGAAGCTCTTTTTCATTGGAGTTAATTGTCTCTATCATCTCTTTAAAACGCTTCGTTAAAATGCCTATTTCATTCTCTTTGTCTGTTTTAAATGTAAATGTTCTATTGCCTTTTATATATGCTGTCGTAGCATCTGAAAGTAAAATGACGGGTTTGACAATATAGTGTGATATAAGAAGGGAGACTATGAGTACAACAATAAGTGTTATAAAAATAAAAAGTAATGCTTTGTTGATAGTTTTGTCTGTAATCTCTTCTATTTTAGCAGCACTTGCTTCACTAATTAAGCCCCATTTTACACCTAAAATATCTATGTCTTGATGTAGTCCAAAAACTTTCTGACCAAAAGGATCTTCGTATATAAAGATAGACTCTTTTTTATCCCTCTTCATATACCCATGTTCACCATGCTCTCTACTCCAGAGTCTAAACTGTTCAGTATTTACTTTTAACTTGAGAATATCCCCTTCCTCTCGAATTTTACTTCGTAAAAGTCCATCTTCCCCTACTAAGTAGTGTGTAAATTCACCCCTACTCTCATTAAACTTACTCTCATTAAAAAGATCATAAATACGGTTGAGCTTTATTTGAATAGCAAAAACACCCACTAAAGAGCCATCTTCATTAAACATTGGTGCCGTTAAAAATCCCGCTACAATATTGTTTGATGGACCATAAAGCTCTAAATCTGAAAAATGATTTTTCTGGTCAGATAGAGTCTGTTTAAAAGAGTGTGCAAATTTTGTTCTAGCATAGGGACCCGTAAAAAGGTTTGTACCTAAGTCATCCTCTTTTGCAACAGTATAGAGAATATTTCCGGAGAGATCAATAAGAAAAATATCATAGATATAGTTGTAGTTTTTAATGAGTTTTAAGAGGTCATTTTGTAATTCAATAGTTTTATCTAAATAGGCATCAGTTGTTATAAACTCTTTTAAATCCTTCTTTTGTATTTCAAAGGCAAATTCTAACTCCTCTAGAAGTTCTCTGTTTGTACGTGTTTGTGACCAAATTGTTAGATCTTTTACACGGTAATGGAACCAATTAAGTATGAATTTTTTCTCTAAGAAGGCAGCTTGAGCTATGTCATGGTAAAAAGTTTTTTCTAAAGAAGATTTACTCTCCTTGTAGTTATCATAAGACAAATAAATAACGGGAGCTAAAGAGAGGGGTAAGAACATCATGACGATGGTAAAGGCTAGAGACTTATACCATACAACATGATTTGTGTAAGAACTTTTCTGCATTAAACAATCACTCCATACAATTCAAAGACTATTTATTATTAATACTATACTTCCCACTACCAAAAAGTATGATTAAAATGGACATAATTAAAAAGATTAATGGAGACTCAATCATGAGACCACCATACTTAGCTAAAGAGAGTGTAAATCCATAAGCTAAATAGAGTGCCATTAGCATATTTACAGTGACTACCATAGCTGCCACACGAGCATAAAGTCCTAAAATAAGAAATATAGGAGCTATAAGTTCACCTACATACACACCATAAGCAATAAAATGAGGCAGACCTACACCACCAAGCATAGCCTCAATAGGTCCTATCCCGTGAATGAGTTTGTAAACTCCATGAAAAAGAAGAAGTACCCCTAGAGTTACACGTAAAAGTAATTTTGCGATGTCATCACTTTTAAACATCTGCACTCCCTTTTAAACGGAATTTACAATCACCAACACTAATAGACTTTCCATCTTTAATAGCACTCTTAATATACTCAAGAGTACCAACAGCACCCTCTTTCCCTATCTCTTCTTCTAAAACCTTTAAAAGGTCAGCCTCTTGTGTCTCACACCATACTTTTTCATAATTATATTTTGTCTCTATTTTCATAATTGTATGGTAGCGAAAATAGTGTAAAACTTTCTATGACTTCTCTCTTTTTCATAAATTTTTCTCTCTCCTCTTTGAGTGTAAAGCCATAAAGGATATACCACTGAATAGAAGTTTGTAGATGAGTTCCAAAATAGTAATGGAGACTCTCTTCATCACTACTCCAACCATCTTGCTTTTTTATGAAAGAGAGATTACAATCTTCAGAAGCATAGAGGAGTTTCTCTTCTTCATAAATAAAAAGAGAAGCATTCATACGTAAAGGAAAATTTTCTATAGTTTTTAAAAGTTTCTGCTCTGCTCTCTCTCTTTCATCTTCAACTATGTAGGAACTACCTATGTAAAGAGCTAAAGAGTCTACAGCTTCTACATAAACAACTTCCACTTTAGCATCTCCTACCCTTTTGGTTTTTAAAAAACCACTTTTATGCCGTCGAACTTTTTGAATCTCTTCTAAGACTATTGCTCTATTATCTGCATCTAAATAACTCGCAATATTCTCAATCTCTATATGATGTGTTTTCACAATTGCATTGCCGTTATAGTCTGTTATAAATATATTTTTACCATGAAACAGTTTTTTAAGATTTCTATTGAGCTCTCTTTTGCTTTTTGTCATGTTTGCAATGAGTAAAATGTCAGCTTTTGCATTTTGTACAGCTAACTGAACTCTCTCTTGTAATACTTTCTCATAAGTAGTCATCTCTTGTTCTACATAACTTTTCACTACACGAACAAAGTGTTCTCCCTCTTTTTTCTCTCTGAGTAGGGACTCTTCATAACTCTTCTTCTCTAAGTTAACAAACGCCACCTGTATCTCTTTACTTCTCTTCTCACTATAAAAAAACAGACTTCCTAATGCGAAGAGTAAAAGGAGTATAGATATTTGTAAAATTTTCATTAAAAAGCATCCTCTTGACTCTTAATAGAGAGAGATTTCTTTGGTTTTATTCCAAGTTTAACAATCTTCTCTGCTCTTCCTATTACATTACCTCTTCCCGTTGAGAGCCTATTCATAGATGTATCGTAAGCATCTTGCGCTTTTTGAAGATGCCCTCCAACTTTTTTAAGTTCATCGACAAAACCGACTAACTTCTCATACATCGCTTCTGCTTCATGAGCAATTTTAAGTGCATGCTCCTCTTGTCGCTGCGTTCTCCATATATGCTCTATAGTTCTTAAGGTTACAAGAAGTGTCGAAGGAGAAACTACTAAAATATTTTTATTATATGCATCTGTAAAAAATCTACCATCAGCCTCTAATGCAAGTAAAAAAGCACCCTCAATTGGCATAAAAAGTAAAACAAAGTCTAAAGAGTTCACTCCTTCGAGTTTTTCATACTCTTTAGAACTCAAATCATCTATATGTTTTTCAATACTCTTAATATGTGCCTTTAAAGCCTCTTTTTTAAGTTTTTCATCTTCACTACTCATAAACCTTTCATAAGCTACTAAAGAGACCTTCGAATCAATAATAATATCTCGCTGCTCAGGCATATGAATAATAACATCGGGACGATAACTTTTTCCATCTCGAGAGAGTAGTGTCTCTTGAAGTTCATACTCAACACCCTTACGGAGTCCCGATGCCTCTAAAATATTTTCTAAAACTAATTCACCCCAGTTACCTTGTGTTTTATTTTCACCCTTGAGTGCTTTGGTCAAATTAATTGCATCTTGAGAGAGTTGTGCATTCATCTCTTTTAATCTTTTGAGTTCATCCTTTAAAAGGTATGTCTCTTTTGAGTATGTAAAGAACTGCTCCTTAGCCTCTTTTGAAAAGTTACTTATCTGTTCTCTAAAGGGTTTCAATAGGTACTCAAGTTGCTCTTTATTTGCACTACTAAATTTTTGTGACTTCTCTTCAAAGATTCTGTTTGCTAAAAGCTTAAACTCTTGAGATAGAGACTCTTTAGCTTCTTCAAGCGCAACTATTCTCTCTTTCGCAGAGTTTTTTTCCTCTTCATAACGTGCTTGAAGGACAGCATACTGAAGCTCTAAGTTTTTGTTTCGTTCATTAGCATCATTATTGTCATCGCTTAATATAAGCAGATTCTCTTCAAGCTTACGAATTGTTTTTTTCTGCATCATATAAAAATAGAGCAGTAAAAGAAAAGAGAAAGAGAGAAAGAGACTTAAAAGGAGAAATGGATTCATTAGCATAAACGTTCCTAACAGCTTTATTTTTCCTATTATAACAAAAAAAAATCCTGCACCTAATAATTCTTTTCTTAGAATAGATGTATCAATAATTACTTAAAGTAGCTATAAATACTTTTGCAAGAGTTCTTGAGTATATAATATTATTTACTGTCACTATCTTAACAACTATACTCCTTTTGTAGCACTATAAACTTAAGTAATTAAAAATATATAATACTTTAATTAAAATATAGCTATTTTTAGATATAATTCGCGAAATATTTATAGGGGAAGATGCCTGCAACGTTCTACAAGAAAAAAAGCAATCTGTATCATCCCTTATACTAAAGGATAATGATGCAAGAAAATGCACAAAACGAAAACACACAAACAGAAGAAAAAATCATGACTTTTGACGAGTTAGGTTTAAAACCAGAGTTACTTAAAAGTATTAAATTTGCAGGATTTACTGCACCTTCCCCTATTCAAGAGCAAGCTATTCCAGTTGTAATTGCAGGAAAAGACATGGTTGGTCAAGCACATACAGGTACAGGTAAAACTGCCGCATTTAGTCTTCCAGCACTTCATAACATGAAAATGGATGGCTCTGTAGAGATGCTAGTAATTACACCAACACGTGAACTTGCAACACAAGTAAGTGATGAAATTTTCAAATATGGTCGTAACTTAGGTGCTAAAACAGTAACGGTTTACGGTGGTAGTTCATATAAACGCCAACTAGACTTAATTGCTCGTGGTGCTTCAGTAGTTGTTGCAACACCAGGTCGTATGTTAGACATTCTTAAACGCGGAATGCTTCCAGACTTTGCACCTTCAATGGTTGTACTTGATGAAGCTGATGAGATGCTTGACATGGGTTTCTTAGATGATATTAATGAGATTTTTACATATCTTCCAAGTAGTCGTCAAACACTTCTCTTTTCAGCAACTATGCCAGCACCGATTAAAACACTTGCTAGTAAAATTTTAAAAGATCCTGAGTTTATCTCTATTACAAAGGGTGAAACTACAAACTCTGACATTGAACAGCTTTACTATGTAATTGATGAGCATGAGAGAGATGATGCAATCATCCGTCTTATGGATTCAGAAGAGACACAAAAATCTGTAGTATTTTGTCGTACAAAAAGTGAAGTAGATAGACTCTCTAATGTACTTTCAAACGCAGGATACTTAGCAAATGGTCTTCATGGAGACATGGAGCAACGCCAACGTGAGAATGTTATTAAAGGGTTTAAAAACAACTCTGTAAAAGTACTTGTAGCTACAGATGTTGCTGCTCGTGGTATCCATGTAAATAACATTTCACATGTATTTAACTACCATATTCCTTTTGACCCTGAGTCTTATGTTCACCGTATTGGTAGAACTGGTCGTGCTGGTACTAAAGGTAAAGCAATTACACTTTTAACTCCATTAGAGTTTAAAGAGCTACAACGTATTAAACAAAAAGTTGGCACTTCTATGGGTCATGCTTTTGTTCCAAGTAAAAATGACTTACGTACTGCAACAGTAGACGCTATGGTTAAAGCAATTGAAGATCACAAAATCTACGATGAAGCACATAAAATTCTTGACCGTCTTAAAGAAGATATAGATGAAGAGACAATTATGTACAAACTCATCTCTATGATTTTAGATAAACAAGACATTAAAGGGCCAAGCAACATTGGTATTCCTGCCGATAAACTCGATGCTATTCTTGCTCGTGCTGCACAACGTGGTGGCAATGGTCGTGGTCGTGGTCGCGGTGGAAGAAGTGGTGGCGGTGGTTACCGTGGTAACCGTAGCCGTTCAGGTGGTGGAAATGGTGGCGGTGGCTACCGTGGTAACCGTGATGGTGGAAGCCGTAATGGTTCTGGTGGTTCTAGAAGCTCTGGTGGCTACAGAGGTAACAGAGACTAATCACTCTCTCCTCCTACACTCATTAAGTTTTGACTTAATGAGTACCCATAAACTCTCTCTTTCTTCTCTCTTTTTTCTCTCATCTTATTAAGAATACATCAAAACAATTCTGTTATAATTGTTAAAAATGGACTACTACTATGCAAAATATGATAATTTATGAAGACTTTAGTCTCTATGTAGAAAAAGAAAATAGTGAGATTCCTTGGTTGAAAATTTTTACCAAAGAGCCCTATAAAGAGTTAGGAGATGTACCAATTGGTTTAAGAAAAAAACTTTGGGAAACTTATGATCTCATTGAGTACGAGATGCGTCACTACTATAGCCCAGACAAAATAAACATGGCATCTTTTGCAAATAAACTTCCAAGAGTACACATACATGTAATGGCAAGATTTAAAGAGGATAGCTACTTTCCAGAACCTATGTGGGGAAGTAAGCAGAGAGAAGGAAGTCTAGTACTTCCAGATGAAAAAGAGTTTCATAAGAGAGTCTTTCATGCATTAACACAAAAGCATAACTAAAAAAGAAGTAGTCTTACACTACTTCTTTGGTGCGAAAGGAACAAGAGCAGAACCCCATGTTAATCCACCACCAAAAGCGTCAAGAAGCATAAGTTCTCCTGCTTTAAGTTCACCTGATTCATAAATGTCATTAATAGCCATTGGAATAGAAGCACCAGAAGTGTTTCCATATTTTGCAACAGTAAGAACAACCTGATCCTCTCTCATTTTAAGAGCATCACCAACAGCCTTAATAATACGGTAGTTAGCTTGATGAGGCACAAAGTGCTTAATAGACTCAGATGAGATATTATTCTCAGCTAAAATCTCTTTTACATCTTTTGTTAAGGTACGAACAGCAACTTTAAATGTTTCATTACCCTTCATCTGCATAAAGCATGAGTTAGCCTCTTCAGACAAAGAGTCATGAGCAGAACCACTTCCACCATTAGGAGTCATTAAAAGGTCAGCATACTCACCATCAGCACCTGTATGTACATCAATAATAGCTTCACTTTTATCTTCTGTAGCAGAAATAACAGCTGCACCAGCACCATCACCAAATAAAATACAAGTACCGCGATCAGTGTAGTCTGTAATAGCTGAGAGTTTTTCTGCACCAATAATAAGTACATTTTTTTTCATTCCAGACTCAATAAATGCTTTCGCAATGGAGAGAATGTAAACAAAACCTGTACATGCTGCAGATATGTCAAATGCTGTTACATTTTTAAGACCTAGTTTTGTTGAAATAATAGTTGCAGTTGAAGGCATACAGAAGTAATCTGGAGAGATAGTTGCACATACAACCATATCAATCTCTTCAAGAGCCACACCACTACGCTCTATCGCTTTTTGTGCAGCTTTAACACCTAAGTCAGATGTAAATTCATTCTCAGCAGCAATATGACGCTCTTTAATTCCTGTACGTTTTGTAATCCACTCATCAGAAGTATCAACCATTGTTGAAAGTTCTTCATTTGTTAAAATCTTTTCAGGTACATAAGCACCAATTGAACGAAATGCAGCATATGCCATTAATTATCCTTTTGGTTGTACTCTTCTAGCTTCTCTAAGATATGTTCATTTACATTTGTATCAACATAGCTAATTGCTTGGTAAATTGCATTTTCCATAGCACGAGCATTACTCTTGCCATGACTTACAATAGCACACCCTTTAATTCCAATAAGAGGAGCACCACCAACTTCTGCATAGTCTATCTCTTTTTTAAGCAGTTTAAATACTTTACGCATAAGAAGTGCCCCAGTAATAGCTATTGGAGATTTACGAATGTAGTCTTTAATAAGACCCGAAATTGTAGATGCTACACCCTCACTCGTTTTAAGAACTAAGTTTCCAATAAAGCCATCACAAGTGATAACATCACATGAACCATTAAAGATATCTCCACCCTCAACATTTCCAATGAAACCATTGTAGCCTTTAAGCAACTTATGAGCAGCTTTTGTAACTTCATTCCCTTTAGACTCTTCCTCACCATTTGCGAGAAGTCCAATACGAGGATTTTTTACATTCATTACATTTTCTGCATAACAGCCACCCATAATGGCAAACTGAACTAAATGTTCTGCTTTTGAGTCAACATTAGCACCAACATCTAAAACAACAGAACGTGTTCCATTTTTTGTTGGCATAAAAGTTATAAGTGCAGGACGAGCAATACCCTTAAGACGACCAAGTCTTAAAGTTGCAAGTGTCATTGTAGCACCACTATGTCCAGCTGAAACGACACCATCAGCCTCACCACTTTTTACTAACTCTACAGCCTTGTAAATAGTACTATCTTTGCGTTTAATTGCATCGGTAGCTGCATCACTCATTGAGATGACATCATCACACTCGACTATAGAAATCTTATCTCTATAACGTTTTGGTAACAGGGGTAAAATTTCTGATTTTTTTCCTACGAGTATAGGTGTGAATTCTCTTCTTTTAAGTGCTTGTATACAACCCTTAACAATTGGTTCGGGACCGAAGTCCCCTCCCATTGCATCAATAGCAATCTTTACCATTACTTATTTATACTCACCAGTAGTTGGGTTGATGTGGTGTGGTAATTTGTATGTTCCATCTTCACATTTAACTGGTTTAGCTAAAGTGATTTTATAATGCGTTCTACGTTTTGCTGAACGAGAGTGTGATACTCTTCTCTTAGGTACTGCCATGTCGGTATTTCCTTTTTATAGTTTGTTTATTAAGACTTCCAAAAAAACTATTCAGAAGTTTTACAACTTTCACATGAGTGATAGTCGCATTTGATAAGTTCAAGTTCAGAGTTAAGTAACTCTTCCATATCTACACTACCAGTAAAAGACTCAACAACATCTAAATCAATGCTATTGTTATCTTCATATATTCCATCGCTAATAAAAAATTTTACTTTTTCATCTACAGATAGATTGAAATCTTCTGCACAAATATCACAGTCTTTATGAAGAGAACCGCTTATTCTTGCATCAAGCAAAATTAATTTGCCTGAATGATACTCTAAATAACCTTTAAAAGTCATTTCTTTAGACTTGACTTCAAAGTCTAAAGGAGTTTTTGTTACTTTTCGAAGTACTACTTTCAAAAGTTAATACTTAAGAAATTTCTCTTTCTGAAAAGAAAAATGCAATCTCAACTGCTGCATTCTCAACAGAATCACTTCCGTGAACTGCATTTGCATCAATATTTTCAGCGAAGTCTGCACGGATAGTACCTGCTTCAGCTTCTTGTGGATTAGTAGCACCCATTAAATCACGGTTCTTTTGCATAGCATTTTCACCTTCTAAAACTGAAACAACAACTGGACCGCTGATCATGAAATCAACTAAGTCATTGAAAAAAGGACGCTCAGCGTGAACTGCGTAAAATGCCTCTGCATCACCACGAGAAAGTTGCATTTTTCTAGTTGCAGCAATCTTAAGACCATTGCTCTCGAATCTGTCTAAAATCTTGCCTATAACACCTTTTGCAACTGCATCTGGTTTGATTATTGATAGTGTACGTTCCATCAAATCTCCTCTGAAAATATAAAATTAAAGTGGGATTATATCTAAAAAAACATACTTTTAAGATTAAAAAAAATATTTTGTTGATTTTTTTGTAAAACTGTGGTAATTTTACATATTTACAAAGTACCGCAGAGGGTACTTTATAGGTAAAAAGAGATTGAGACTAGTCTACAATGCTCTCTTTGTTAAGACGTTGCTCTTCAGTAATATCTTCACGATGCTCTGGAGAATCTCCAACAACATCCCAAACGATACATCCTTCAGTAGGACATGCAGTAGCACAAGCTGGTTCATCATGATGACCAACACACTCTACACATTTGTCACCATATACATAGTAAATTTCTTCACCCGTTGGGTTATCATCTTCGTCTACAATTGCCTCAGTTGGACACTCATCAATACAAGCGCCACAGTTAATACATGTATCATTAATATATACTGCCATTTAATTCTCCTAAATTTGTTATGGAGTAACTATACAATGAAGATTTTTAAGATTAGCTAAAACTGCTTTGTTTTAAGGGGAAAGTTCGTAAATGTAACGCTTCTTAGAGCATTTTTAAAGAGGGAAATTGTTTTCATAAAAAGTCAAGATAAAAGTGGTGAAATATTCACCACTTTTCAAAGAGTAACTTAAAGCCCTAGGTAAGCTTTAATCTCCTCTGCACGGTCTGTTTTCTCCCAAGAAAAGCCATCTTCTTCACGGCCAAAGTGACCATAAGCAGCAGTTCTTCTGTAAATAGGTTTAAGTAAATCTAAAGAGTCAATAATTCCAGCAGGAGAGAGGTCAAATAACTCTTTCACACATGCTTCTATTTTATCTTCAGAGACCTTACCCGTTCCATGTGTATCTACCATAATAGATACAGGCTGAACAACACCAATAGCATAAGCTACTTGAATTGTCGCCTTATCACAAGCACCAGATGCTACAAGGTTCTTTGCAACATGACGAGCTGCATAAGCAGCTGAACGGTCAACCTTAGTTGGATCTTTACCAGAGAAAGCTCCCCCTCCATGAGGACAGCTTCCACCATAAGTGTCAACAATAATCTTACGACCAGTAAGACCAGCATCACCTTGTGGTCCACCAATTACAAATTTACCTGTTGGATTAATGTGGAAAATTGTATTTTCATCCATCATATCCGCTGGAATTACTTGCTTGATTACTTCTTCAATCATATCTTTATGAATCTGCTCTTGAGACACCTCGGGAGCATGTTGTGTAGAGATAACCACAGTTTCTACTGCTACTGGCTTGTCATCTACATAACGTACACTGATTTGTGCTTTTCCATCTGGACGTAAGTAAGGAACAATACCCTCTTTACGTACAAATGCTAGTCTTTGCGTAAGGCGGTGTGCTAAGTGAATAGGCAAAGGCATAAGTACATCTGTCTCACGACATGCGTACCCAAACATTAAACCTTGATCACCAGCACCAATCTCACCATCAGCTTGATCAACACCTTGATTAATATCAGGTGACTGCTCACCGATTCCATTTAGAACTGCTGCAGCTCTATGGTCAAAACCATATGTTGCATCCGTGTATCCAATCTCTTGAATCACTTTTCTTGCAATCTCTTGCATAGGGGCATAAGCCGTCGTCTTCAGTTCGCCTGCAATTACACAAAAACCATTTGATACCAAAGTTTCACACGCAACACGTGCCTTTGGATCATGCTCAATAATATAATCCAGAATTGCATCACTGATCTGATCTGCCATCTTATCAGGGTGCCCTTCTGTTACAGACTCTGAAGTAAATATATACTCTTTCGTCATCGATTTTCCTTATTGAAATACAAAGTCTAGCTTCATAAATCGATGCTATTATAGCGAAATATATGTTATAATGAATAATTAAATATTTTGTTTAATAAAAAACTTTGGTACATAACAAAAGGTCTTTACATGGAACCTATATATATCTCTTTAAAGAAGCAGTTTTATTTAACTACCATTGGTATTGTTATTTTCATAATTCTCAGCTCATTCTCCTATAATATCTATACTGCTTATGAGTACAACAAAAGAGCATTTTTAGATGAGTCACATCTTCAAGCAGCTCTCATTGCAGATAATGTTGTTGAACCTATGCTCTACCTCGATTTAACATCTATTAAAACAAAGCTTCTTTTAGTTGGTAAATTTAAAGATGTTTTAGAGGTTGACATATACGATAAAAGAAATAGGCTTATAACCTCTTATAGAAAACATACTTATGCAGGAAAAACTCTTTTTCCAGAGGGGGAACAAGAGAGTCTTTTCTTTAATGATGAAGGTATTTCCTCCCCTATAGAGAGTAAGTTTTTCACCATTAAACATAAAATTACTTTAAACTCCGTTGATTATGGCTATCTCTACTTTGTTCGTTCAACACAGTCACTCAATGAGTTTCTTCGTGCAGCAATTGTAAACACCTTAATTGTTCTCTTTTTCTTACTCATAGTAACTACTCTTTTTACTATTAAAATATCAAATAAATTTGTTGATCCTATTATTAGACTTTCCAAAGATATTGTAAAAATTTCTAAATCTAACGATTACTCTGTACGGTTAAAACATAAAGAAAAAAATGAGATTGGAAGACTCTACCAATCGTTTAACTCACTTTTTGAATCTGTAGAGTTCCATCAAAAGCAGTTACAAAAACTGACAAATGAACTTGAAGATAGAGTTAAAGAGAGAACACGAGAACTAGAAGAGTCACTAGACAAACTTACTAAAGCACAAAAACAGCTAGTAGAGTCCGAAAAAATGGCCTCACTTGGTTCTTTGGTAAGCGGAGTAGCTCATGAAATCAACACACCCTTAGGTAATGCACTTACAGGAAGCACAATTCTTCATAGTGATGCTAAAAATCTTTTACAAATGATTAACAATGGTACATTAAAAAAATCTACTCTGCAAGAGGGACTAAAAGATATAGAAGAGACTTCCTCTCTTGTTGTAAGTAGTATTACAAGAGCTGCAAACCTTGTCAAGAGTTTTAAACAGATGTCAGTTGACCAGACTATAGAAGCAATTCGTGACTTTAACCTACACACATACTTTAATGAAGTTCTACTTACATTTAAAGGAAAACTCAAACAGGTACCTGCTCATGTAACTATTAATGGAGATGAAAATATTCTTATTAAATCATACCCAGGTGTTTTAGCCCAAATACTAAATAACTTAATTAACAACTCTATTTTACATGGATTTGAACATAAAAAAGAGGATGCTCGTATTACTATTCATTTAGAAATTAGAGAGGATAAACTCTATTTTATTTATAGCGACAATGGAAGTGGTATAGATGAAAGCATTAAAGACAAAGTTTTTGACCCCTTTGTAACAACTAAACGTAATGCAGGAGGTACAGGTCTTGGGCTAAATATACTCTACAATCTGGTTACACAGAAACTCAAAGGTGAACTCCATTTAGAGTCTAAAAAAGATGAAGGTGTCACATTTACTATCATAATTCCAGCGAAGTTATGATAAGATAGTTTCAAGTATAATAAAATAATAGAGGAAATATAATGCACTATATTCACTATGTAATTCGTTTTGTTTTCATACTTCTTTTTTCCCTTTTTTTTGAAGCATGTAGTTCAAATACTCAAGAAGACACGGACCCTAAACAAAAAGTTCAACTCTCCATAGCCTTTGCATCTTGGCCTGGATTTGACATTATCTACTTTGCACAAGAACATAAACTTTTTCAAAAACATGGTGTAGAGGTAAAACTCATAAAGTATCCAGATCAAGAGTCTGTGACACAAGCAATGCAAGAGCTTAAAGTAGATGCTGCTATGATTTCTATTTGGGATGTCCTTATGTTACAAGGAAAACATCCTTACGATATTCTCTTAACAACAAATGTTTCCAATGGTGCAGATGGTATTGTCGCAGAAAAAAGAGTTACCTCCATAAAAGAATTAAAAGGTAAAAAAGTCGCTACTGTAAAAAATTCAGTAAATGAACTGATTTTACTTGAAGCTCTCCAGAGTGCACATATGTCTTTTAATGACATAAAACTTATAGATATGAGCAATGAAGAAGCTGTAGCAGCACTTTTTCATAAAAAAGTATCAGCTGCCGTAGTTTGGGAACCTTTACTAACACAGACAAAAAAGAAAATTCATGGTAATATTATTTTTACTACAAAAGATGTAAATTCATCAGTTATAGATGTCCTTATAGTTGATAATGAATCCCTACAAACAAAAGCAGCTGCTTGGAGAAAATTCTTACATGCATGGTATGAGATGATGGAGATACAAAAGAGAAATAAACCTATGGTCATGCAAATTGTTTCAGAAAAGACTATTAACCCTAATTTTGCACAAGACTATTCTGGTTTAGAAGCAGGAGATTTAGAGTTAAATAGAGAGATGTTTTTAAATAACAGACTCAAAAAAACGATGCATGTCATTACTACACTAAAAGAGAGAACTCAAGAGCAAGCACCTATTTATATAAATACACAATTTGTAAAAGAGAGTATAGAAAGTTACAAGAAAGGAGATATATGATATTCCTCAAAATATTCAAATTCTTTAGTGTAACACTCATATTTTTCAGCTTTATAGCATGCTCTTCACAAGAAGAAAAAGAGCAAAGTAGTCATGCTACACAGATGCAATACGATATAGAAATTGGTTATGCTGCATGGCCAGGTTATGAGATTGTTTACTATCCACAAGTAAAAAGAATCTTTCAAAAATATGGAATTCGAGTGAAAATAACTCGTTTTAGTGATCAAGAGTCAGCCTGTCGTGCCCTTAGTGATATGAAAATTGATGCTGTTCTTACAAGTGTATGGGATACACTTCTACTAAATTCTAACAATAATTTTCATATTATTTTAGCAACAGACATCTCATATGGTTCAGATGGTATTGTTGCCAATAATAGCATTCACTCAGTAAAAGATTTACAAGGAAAAAAGATATCTGCTCAAAATAATGCAATTAACATGCTTATACTAAGAGAAGCTTTACAAAAGAGTGGTATGAGCTATAAAGATGTTACTATTGTAGATATTACCAATGAAGAAGCACTTGCTGAAATATACCATAAAAATATTGATGCAGCGGTACTCTGGGAACCCTTACTTTTAAAGACAAAAGAGAAAATTGATGGAAATATTATATTTACAACAAAAGAGGTTAACTCTTCTGTCATAGATGTACTTGCAGTCAATGATTTATCTTTTCAATCAAAGAAAAAAGTCTGGGAAAAATTTTTATTTTCATGGTATGACACAATGAAAGTACTTCAAAAAAATCCTCAAGAGGTTATGAGTATTATTGAAAGAGAGACAATTAACCCAAACTTTTCACAAAACTACCAAGGCCTTAAACCAGGAACACTAGCGTTGAATAAAGAATTATTTCTACAAGGTAAATTACAAAAGAGTACTCAAAAAATTAAAAGTTACATTCAAAACAGTAATGAACCTCATGTTATTATTTCTACTGACTTTGTTAAGCAGAGTATCAAAAAATGGGAACAGACACAATAACTTCACTTAAAAAAAGTGGAGTTACTCTATGATTAACTCCGGTTTTGGCTCTCCAAAAAAGTAACCTTGTGCATAGTCAACACCCATGCTTTTGACTATATCGTATATTTTTTGAGAGTGAACAAACTCAGCAACTGTTTTGAAACCAACTTTCTTGGTAAAAAAGAGTATAGATTCTGTAATATCTTGGGAAGTTTTATTTTTATCTATATCTTTTATAAAAACACCATCAATTTTAATACTTTCATACTGATGTTGACCAAGCTGTGCAAAGTTAGAACATTCAGTACCAAAATCATCGATACTTAGTTGAAACCCGACATCCACGAGCTTTTGAATATTAATCTTAGCAAGTTTATTATCGCTCATACTTGTCTCTTCTAATATTTCAAAAACTATTCTTTCTGGTTCTATTTCATAAATTCTTGAGACATTAAGAAGGTACTCAACAAATTTTGCTTCTGAAAGGTCATGATCTGTAATGTTTACAGAAAATTTTAAATTGTTTCCCTTAAAAGTCTTACAGGCGGCTTCAAATACTTTCTTTGTAATATGGTGCAAGTAACCTGCTGAACGAGCTATTTTCAAGAAATAAAAGGGAGAGTAGATTGTCTCTTCATCTTTTAATCTCACTAGTACTTCATACTTTACAATGTTCCCTGTTTTAGTGTCTACTATAGGTTGATAATAAGCTAAAATATTGTTTTGCTCTAAGGCTCTAGCAATCCTTGCAGTCCAAATGCTATTCTCTTCAATATCATCTAAAAGTTCTAAAGACTGTCTATAAAACTCAACTCTATTATGAGAAATTTTTCTTGCTTGACGAAGTGCAATTTCTGCTTTTTGAATAATATTTCCAAGTTGAGAGTGAACAATACCTATACTAACATTTATGTAAATTGAGAGTTCATCTAATTCCATTGGAGATGTATCAATGACTGTTTTTACAGTATCTACTTCATCTTCTAAAAGCTCTCTATCTGAATCGCATAATAAAATTGCGAAAATGTCAGCTTCTAAACGGTAGAGTTCCATGCCATCTTTTAGTAAGTTGTTAAGTAAATCACGTACATGAAGAAGTACTTTATCACCAACTGTAAAACCATAAGAGTCATTTAAAAGAGAGAATCGGTCTATATCTATTAGCATTAAGGAGTGTACATTATTTGAATCTAAATCATAATTGAGTTTAATTCTATTTGGAAGACCTGTAAGTGTATCAGTTATAAGAAGCTGGTAAATTTCATCTTTCTTATCTAAAAGACTTACTAGCTGTGTATACTGTGCTAACGCTGTACGAATAGTAGTATAAAGTTTATCTGCTGTGAGTTCCGTTTTCTCTTTATAATCATTAATATCGTAATTATCAATAACAAAACGCTCAGGTGCTTCTCCTGGCTGTCCCGTTCTTACAATAATACGTATAAGTTCATTTCCAAGATCTTTTCTTATAAACTTAGCAACATCTAAACCAGCTTGGTTCGTTTCCATAACTACATCTAAAAGGGCAACTGCAATATCGGTATGTTCTTCCAAAACAAGCTTTGCCTCTTTTGCACTTTTTGCAGTTACAAATGTTATGCCAGCATCTTTATATGTGAAATTTTTTAATGCAATTTTTGTAAAAGAGTGCACTTCTTCATCATCATCTACGACTAAAATTTTGTATGTGTTTAACTCTTTTTCAAGAAGTTCCTCACCAGACTCTGGAGCAAAGTCTAAAGCATCATCTTCAGGAGCAAATATTAGCTCATCATCATTCACATAATCTCCTTATATTTTTACATAATAATTACATTATACTGGTAGTTTTCTAATTTTAGTATTAATTAAATTCTTCTTTGTTAAATTTCATTTTTCTTCTTTAGTAGCATAAGTCTATATTTAAGAATTAAAATGAATAAGATTATTTATAAGTTTATTAATATTTTTTAGATAAAATTGCTCAAAATAAAAATTCAAGGACATTATAATATGATCGTAACTAACCCAGCTCCAGATTTTACAGCAACTGCAGTTTTAGCAGATGGCTCAATAGTAGAAGACTTCAAACTAAGTGAAAACTTTGGTGAAAAAGGTACAGTAGTATTCTTTTACCCACTAGACTTCACATTTGTTTGTCCTTCAGAAATCATTGCTTTCTCTCATAGATATGAAGAGTTCCAAAAACGTGGTGTTAATGTTGTTGGTGTATCTGTAGATAGCCAATTTTCTCACTTCGCATGGAGAGAGACTCCAGTAAACAAAGGTGGAATTGGGCGCATTAACTTTCCACTAGTTGCTGACTTAACTAAAAATATTGCACGTGATTACGATGTACTTCTTGGTGACTCTGTTGCACTACGTGGTTCATTCCTAATTGACAACAACGGTGTTGTTCGTCATGCAGTAGTAAATGACCTTCCACTTGGACGTAATGTTGATGAGATGCTTCGTATGATTGATGCTCAACAATTTACTGATGAATTCGGTGAAGTTTGTCCTGCTGGTTGGCAAAAAGGTGACGAAGGTATGAAAGCTGACGCTGAAGGTGTTGCTGAGTACTTAGCAAAACACGAAGAAGAGCTGTAAGCCCTCTTCGCGTTTCGCATTAAATAGAGAGTTTTACTTCTCTCTATTTAAATTTTCATGTGCTTTTTCATAGGCACTATTTGTTCTCTCATAACTCTCTTTATCGAAAGCTCTCTTCTCTACACTACAAGCATTAAAACCTATAGTAATTCCAATAAATAGTAAAAATATTCTCATTATAAACCTCCTTTTAGAAGTCGTATACTATTCCTGCAAAAAGGCTATTTCCACGAGGACCATCAATAGTTGTTACTTCATACTCACCTAATAGTGCAACATGCTCACTTACTTCATACTCTACAGCTCCAGCAAAAACGAAACCAGTTTCACTATTGTCTATATCTAAGTCATTAATAGTTTCTACTTCATACTCATACCCAACTTTTACTAGTAAACCTACATCATGAGTTAAGTGGTACTTGTAATCTACATCTAATGATGTTGTAATATAAGAAGCTGAAAAATCTTCGCTATCTCCATTTGCTAATGTTTCTGTAACAGTATTTTCAACATAGGTAACATCTACCTCTACAGAGAAACCGTGTGAGAGTTCATAACCTAAATCGACACCTAAACCGAAACCTGTGTCACCCTCTAAAGTAGCACCCTCTTCACTAATAGAATCACCTAATGTTGTCAGTGCTTTTACAGCGATATAAAAGTCATTTTTTTCCGTACCGTGTTCTACTTCTGAGGCATATACATTCAATGAGGCTAAACTACTTAAAGCTAAAACAGCTAATATTTTTTTCATGGTTACTCCAAATTATAATTTAAATTTCAAAATATTATATCTATTTTAATTTTAAATTATAATTTAATACCCAAAAGAAAACTAAGCTACTACTTTTTAGAAACGAGTAGTCCCCCTAAAATAATGAGAGCAATACCAAAAAAGGTTAAAGTTCCAGGAAAATCATCGCCAAGCATAAAGCCAAAACCTATAGCAAAAGGGATATTTGTGTAACTAATAACACCCACAATACTTAAGTTACTAGAGCTATATGCCTTTGTAAGTAGCCACTGAGAGAGAGTAGAAATAAGTGCCATAAACGCAATGAGTAACCATAATGAGAGTGTACTAGGCAAGATAAATGTTGGAAATAAGAAAGAGAGTGCTTTTGGAGACTCTACAAATGGGGCAAGAGTAAAAAGTAGTGCAGGAAGTAAAGTCCCTACCCCAACAAAAGAGAGAACAATAATTCTTGAGTCATATATATCTTTTATTTTCTTAATAGTTGTATAGGCTGCTGCTGCAAAAAAACCACCTAAAACACCTAAAATATGTTCATAAGAGAGAGATAGTGCAAAAGGTTTCGTAATGAAAATAACACCTAAAAAGCCTATAAAAAGTGCTAAAGCAGTTCTTTTAGAGAGTGGCTCTCCTAACAAATAGTATGCGAGTAGTGCCACAAAGAGTGGAGAAGTTTTGTTAAGTGTAATCGCCTCGCCTAAAGGAATAACAGTAATAGTGTAAAAAAAGAGAATCATTGCACTAAAGCCTAAAAAACCACGGGTAAAAAGAAGGTAAAACTTTCCACCATGAAGTTTTGGGGGAGTATGTTTGAGGGCATATAAAATAAGAAAAATTCCTATGAGATTTCTAAAAAAAACGATTTCCAATGCAGGCATATCTTCACTCAAAATTTTTGTTAATGCTCCATTCATTGCTGAAATGAATGCTGAAAGCAGCATAAGTAGAATGCCCCTGTCTATATTTTTGAAATAAACCACCTAAATGTTCCTTTTGCAATGTAGAGACCATCTCTCCCTTTAATCTCTACATCAACACTTATTGTTGCTCGAGACTTCCTATGAAACTGCTGCAAAAACTTCTCTTTCTCTTCGTCTTTCACTACGGCATAAGCGACTATCTCTTGAAGTGCAGGTTTTTTATACTGCATGGAAGAGTCTCTTAAGAGTGGTATGACATCTTTTATTTCAGGGAAAGTATGTTCTAAACAGAGTCCGCTTGCCGTCTCTGCTAAAGTAAACTGAGCAGAAGCATGAATGGTTTGGAGATGGTTCTGTACATCTTTTTTATAGGCTAATGATAACTCATTTTCGCTTTGTTTTACCCCTACTAACTCTACAAAAGGAATATCTATAGCTTTCATTTTAGCTCCCTTTTTCTATAAATTTCAATGAGCTTACTCTTTGCCATAAAATTTGTTGCATAAGAGAGTAGTAAGAAGTACTCTTTATGTGAAAAACCCACAGAGAAGAGTTCCTCTAAATCCCTCTTAGTAAAAAGTTCTGTTTCATAAATTGCTTTGAGAACTTTTTGCATAATGAGAAGTTGTGTTTCGTCTAAACTCTCTCTATTTTTTGCGACAATAGCACTGTTAAATACTATGCAGTACTCTCTACACTCTCGTTTTGCTAGTTCTAAACGTAGCAGTGCTAAAAAGTGTTGACTTATCTTTTCACTTTGTAATACTCGTTCACTATGAGAGAGAAACTCTTTCATTCCCTCTCTATCTAAAGTTGCAAAAAGTTCAAAATGAGCTGGAATAAAACCAAAATTTTTCTCTACAACTCTGTAGAGCATTTTCAGCTCACCCTCTGCTTCCTCTTTTTGTACTGGTTGTACTAAAAACATTTCATCTCCTTTGTAGACTGATTGGTCTAGTTAAAGCAGTGTACAAAACTCTAACTTAAAATAGACTAAATGGTCTAGTTTAGAATTTCTCTTATTTCTGTACTGATTTTAAGTGAGTAATGAGGTGCTCTACTGTTGAGAGGTAACGTTTTTTAGAGGAGTGAGTAGGTGCTAAAGAGAGAGCTCCCCAAACAGAGGCTATAACGAACTCTCCAAGAGACTCAACATGAACATCATCTTCTAACGAGGAGTTCTCTAAAAGAGTGACTATTTTTCTTTTCATTTTTACATAAATAGCGTTTATGGCTACTTCAAAATCTTTATCTACTGGTGACATCTCTTGGTTAAGACGGTTAAGAGGACACCCATAACTCACAAGTACCTCTTTTTTTGCTACACCTAAAATGGCGACAATAATAGTCTCAACACCCTCTTCCCCCTCTACCTCATCAAGAGCATAAAACTCATCCATACGAGGTGCTATTCTCTCATTCACTACAGCTAAGACCATCTCTTTTTTTGACTTAAAAAAGTGGTAAAGTGAACCTTTTGGAATCTCACACTCTCTGAGTATCATCGACATACTTGTACCGTTGTAACCGTTTATGTAGACAAGTTTAAAAACTGCATCTAAGATTTTTTCTCTCGTTGGTTGATTCTTCATAAGTTTATTATATCTCTTTCCATGATTATTTCTCTTTTAGACTAGCCATTTTTCACAAAATTCAGAGCTTTACTATCTACAAAAACTAACTCATGCCATTGGCGTTTAGGGGCTATGAGATTTAGGTTTGTTGGATTGGAACTTCTTGAGAGTGCTACATAAAACTGTGAGGGGGCAAAGATTTCATTTGTCTCTATTATGAGGTCTGCTATGGACATCCCTTGAGACTTATGTATGGTGATACCAAACGCTAGTTTTATGGGAAACTGGTAAATGGTAAAGAGAGGCTCTTCAACAAGCTCTTTCATGCCATTTACACTCTTCTCTTTCCATCGCGTTTTACTCTGTGCTGTTGCCTCAAGTTTAATAATCTTTGCATCACTCTTTTGCACATAAACATAATTTGCGTCTATGTTTATAACTTCTCCTCTCTCCCCATTAAAATAGTTCCAAGCATTTCTTGTAAAAAGAACAGGAGCACCAACCTTTAAATGAAGCTCTTCTTCTACCCTAGCATCCTCCATAAAACGAGCAATATCATTCTCCTTTACAGAGGCTAAATGCTTTACAACCTGTGCTTTTTGTACAAAAAGTTCTCCCTCAATAGAGTCTAACTGATGTCTATTGTGGTTCTGTGCAGAGATATTTTTTCCAAAAAGGAATGTAAAGTTTTTATACTCATAAGGGAGTGGCTTTATGTACTCATTGAGTCTGTTATGGACCTCTTCATCTACATACCCAAAACGAATATGATGCAGTAATTCAATAAACGCGACATCATCTGTTCTATAAATATGTGTAAGTTCTATCTTCTCAAAAGCCATCTCTTGCCAAGCATCTGCTTCAAAAGCAAAAGCAACACTCCTTGCACCTCTCTCCACAGGTGGAAGTTGTAAAAAGTCACCGACTACTAAAAGAGAGCCTTGGAAATTTGCTTGTTGTAAACGCAATGCTATCATCTCAAAGAGATCTCGACTCACCATACTAATCTCATCTATAACAATGAGATCCATAGAGCTAACTAACTTCTTTATTTTCTTTTTTATTTCATACTTCGCGTTTGCCTCGAGTGCTTCTACATTGTTTGCTATGCCTAAGTCGAAAAAGCTATGGAGTGTCTGCCCACCAATGAGTGTAGCAGCCATTCCCGTAGAAGCCAGTTTTGCTACTTTTTTTGCTTCCGATTCAAAATGTGCAATAACTTCTCGTGTTATCGTTGTTTTACCCACTCCAGCACCACCAGTTAAAAAAACACTCTTATGGGCTTCAAGCTTAGTTATTGTTACATCTAAATAATTCATGCAAAAATAATAACCTTAATAACTATAAAATAAGCTAAACTACTGTAAGATTTCCATAGCTATTTTTTGGAGACATTATGAGCGATAGAATACTAATAGTAGAAGACAATAAGACCTTAGCCAAATTAATATCAAAAAAGATAGAGTCAACACTTGGCTTTACTGTAGATGTTGCCTACTCTTTGCATGAAGCAAAGCTTTTTTTAAAGACCTACTCATACTTCATAACCCTCCTTGACATTAACCTACCAGATGCACCCAATGGTGAAATTGTTGACTATGCCCTAGAGAGAGAGAACCATGTCATTGTTCTAAGTGGAAACATAGACAAAGAGTTCCGCCAGAAGATGTTACAAAAACACATTATTGACTACATTAACAAAGGTGGGGTGAATGACATTAACTACATTATGCAGACACTTAAGAGACTACAAAAAAATAGAGAACATACTGTTTTAGTTGTAGATGACTCTTTAGTTTTTAGAAAACAGTTACAATCTATGCTTGAAAATATGTTCCTTAAAGTCATTACGGTTGCACATGGAGAAGAGGCATTGGGAATGTTAGATATGCATGATGACATTAGTCTTGTGCTTACAGATTACCATATGCCAGTTATGGATGGACTAGAGTTAACCTATAAAATTCGTGAAAAATTCGACAAAAACACGCTTGGTGTTTTAGCTGTTTCCTCAACAAAAGAGAGTGAGACAAATGCTATCTTTTTAAAATCTGGTGCAAATGACTTCATACGAAAACCTTTTTCTAAAGAGGAGTTTTCCTGTCGTATTAACAATACCATTGAGGCACTAGAGAATATTCAAATTGTTACAAACCATGCAAATAGAGACTACCTTACAGGGCTCTACAATCGTCGCTATTTCTTTGACACTATGCAGACATACCAGGCAGAACTTGAGGAGTCTCAAGAACGTTTTGCCGTCGCAATGATAGACATTGACCACTTTAAAAAAGTGAATGATACTTATGGTCATGATGTTGGAGACAAAGTTATTGTAGCACTTGCAGACATTTTACGTTCATCGACAAGTCATAGAGACATTGTCGCACGTTTTGGAGGTGAAGAGTTCTGTGTTGTTCTAAAAAATATTAACCGTTATAGTGCCTTAGATATTTTTGAGAGAATTAGAAGTCAAATAGAGAAATTCTCTCTCCATATAGATGAGAATACTTATATTCAATTTACTGTCTCTATAGGTTTAGCTATGAATAGCGAAGAGTCACTCGATGAGACAATTAATGAAGCTGACCTTATGCTTTACAAAGCAAAAAATAGCGGTAGAAACTTAGTAGTTATAGACTAAGAGACAGAAGAGAACTACACTAAAGAGAGAAGTGTTCCAAATGGCGGTTCTACTTGCGACTTACTAACCCACTTTGTCTCGTAAGAGGGGTACTCTTTTGGAAAGATACCCTCTAGGTCTGTAAAGTAAAGCAGTAACTTTACATCGTCAAAGTTATTTTCTACAAATGTAAAGACGGGACGAAAATCTGTTCCTCCCCCTCCTTGTAACTCCACTTCGAGTCTATCACCACTGTAGAAAGTTTTATGAGATTGAATGGTGTCATCGCATACAAGAAGCTCAATTTGGTAGTTACTGACAAGTGCCATTAAAAAGTTTACTTCACTTAAAAACTCCCCTAAAAGTAGCTCATCTACAGAACCCGAACTATCTACTGCTATGACTAAACGAAATGTTTGACTATAGGTCGATGGAAGATATATGCCACTATAGAGTAACTTTTTACTAGGAGGAAGCAGTGTATAATCATCACGGAAGTATCTATCAAGTGCACCTTTGAGCTCATCTCTCCAATCTATTTTCCCCTCAAACTCTAAAGAGAAAAAACGCTCTATACTTACAGGAGCATCTCCTTTTTGAAACTCTCGCTCAAGAAGTGCTATAGCCTCCTCTGCAAAGAGTATTTCTTCGAGTAACTCTTCTTCTAAATGCTCCTGCTCTCTTTGTGGTTGCTCTTGTGGTTTTTCTTGCTTATTTTCTTCTCTGTTTGGCTCCACATCTTCACTATTGTCCGCTTCATACTCTAGATCTTCATCATCTCTTAAAATATCTGCTTTAAGTTCTGCATAAATCTCCTCTGCATACATGCCTGTAAAACGTTTTCTATACTCCGCACCATAGGGCATTTTCATACCATTTTTTAAAAGCATATCGTTAATGGCAATGTCAGTTGCCATCTGCCACAACCAACCACTTCTATTGTTTCTACGGTGCGTATGAGCTAAGGAGGCATGCATTGCTCCATTTGCAAAAACAAAAGCTAACTCTTCTAACTCTAAAGTAGCAAAATAATCCTCATTATACTCAAGTGTAATACCATCACTTTTAAACGACTCTATGTCATTGTTCACTTGAAGTGTTAGCTTTGTTGCAAGTGTTCCAAAGTATGGTTGTTCTACTAAAAGTTTTGTTTTAGCCTGAGAAATTTTCTTTTGCATTATGCTAAGAGATAAGCGAACTTCTCTACCCATTTTTTAAAAGCTGCAGAGTGTTGCATATCGACCCCTGCTCTTTGTAAATCTTGCACAACCATGACAGCAAACTCACTCTGCATCTCTAATGTGTAAAGAAGTAAATTCTCAAGTCTCTGCTCACTCTGCTCTTTTAAATACCCACTCACTAAGCCTGTACTCAGAGCATATAGAACATCTATCTCTTGGGAGTAGTGAAAGTCTCCTACACTTAAAATAGCCTCAATATCTGGAAGTCTCGAGGCAATTTTCATAAAGCCTACAAAGCTCACAGCTACATCACGACCAACAGTAGCTCCTATGGTCTCTAAAAGCAGTTCCCCCTTCAACTTTGTTTGTAAAATTCCATTCACATACTCCCAACTTCTTGGTGTTGCAAAACTCTTGATGTCACTCTTTGCATTAAAGGTAAAAAGGTGCTCATTTTTGTAAGAGATATAGGCAATAATTCTCTCATCAAACGCTACACTATACGCCCACTCTCTCCAATCTTCCACACTTACTTCAAGTTCAAAATGTACAAAACGATTGGCTAAAGGTGCTGGCATTCTGTAGGTAACCCCTCGGTCCCCCTCACGATTTCCAGCAGCAACAATTGCCCAACCATCTGGAAGGGTGTACTCCCCTACTTTTCTATCTAAAATGAGCTGGTAGGCAGAAGCCTGTACGGAAGGAGGTGCTGAGTTTAACTCATCTAAAAAGAGAATTCCCTCCCCCTTTGTTGGTAAAAAAGCGGGTGGTGCCCAGAGTGCAGAGTGGCTCTCTTTGTCATAAAAAGGAATACCTTTTAAATCCGTAGGATCCATAAGGGCTAAACGTAAATCTATACACTCCATTCCCTGCTCTTTTGCTATACTCTTAACAATAGAAGACTTCCCAATTCCAGGTGCACCCCAAATAAATGCAGGAACCTTCTGCGCTACAAGTGCTTCTAAACTCTCTTGTAAACTCTTTGCTCTCATACTAACCATCCTATATTTTCACTCTGAATATGTTTTCCAAATCCACTATTTTTTTTCACATAACGCTCATAACGACTATCTAACTGTAACTGATAAAGAATTTCAACGGGTGTTGCTTCATTTTGAGCAAGGGACTCTAAAAAGAGAGACTCTGCATATGCTTTTTCTAAAACTTCCTTTGGTGCAGCACTATTTTTGTAGAGAAACTTTTGCAAAGATTCACTCCCTCTCTGCAGTAACTCATAAAAAAGTGCTTCCTCTAAAGAGGGATTTTGCGCTAAAGAGAGAAGAACTTCCTCCTCATCAGATGCTAATAACTCTCTTTGTGTAGCGCTATTAAGTGTCCTGTTTTTTGCTAAGAAATGAGGATGTGCTTTTAAGAGTTCTAGTTTCTCATCATCTAAAAGAAGGGTCTGTGCAATG
>Ga0256843_1000666_pt1 | contig 28812 bp, 44 predicted proteins | sample AlvinellametaG_FD_191572 | JGI IMG/M metagenome (GOLD analysis project Ga0256843, IMG submission 191572) | Pompeii worm associated microbial communities from hydrothermal vent at the East Pacific Rise, Pacific Ocean - Alvinella | ecosystem: Host-associated > Annelida > Integument > Unclassified ... | reverse complement strand
CACCTGATAACTTTATATCTGTTGTTTTTGAACTAAGTAATATAACTCCTATACCCTCAGACACACTCATACCATCTCTACTACTATCAAAAGGTCGACAAGGATTATTTGACAAAACTCCCAAAGCATTAAAACCATTGACTGTAGTATAACTAATAGAGTCAGCCCCAACAACTAAAACAGTATCATATGCACCATTTTCTATTAACTCTTTGGCAAATACTATAGCATTAGAACTAGAGGTACATGCTGTAGAAAATGTTATAGAGTCCTTGAATTTAAACTCTCTATTTAAAATATGAGATATAGAATATATAGATTGTTTTTCTAAAACTATATCTCTATACGACCCCTCTGTTTTGATAAATTTATCCTCTGCCCAAGCCATACCACCAACAGAAGTACCAACAACTAAAAAAGTATTATGAAAATTATCTAAATCACTACTCTCTAAAATAGATTTGACCCTATTTAGCATCAGAGTATCAAAAGCACCAGTAGAGACAATCTTGCCAATAGCACAAGTAGAACCATCTATCAGATAATCCTCATAATATCTTATACCTGTATCTCCTAATATAATAGATTGAAATAGTTCATCTTTATATAATCCAGCACTACAGCATAAATCTGTTTTATCTATATAGACAGCTCTATTTTTTTGCATGTTCATTTATATAATCTGTTAGTGTTTTAATAGTACTAAAAACCTCTTTGGCTTCATCCATATTTTTAAATTTAATTCCATACTCATTATCTAATATAACTGCCAACTCTATAGCATCAACTGAATCTAACCCCAAACCATCATTAAAAAGAGCATCATTATCAGCCAACTCATTAGGTGTTATATCCTCTAACAATAACCCCTCAATTATCTTCTCTTTTAACTCATCTGTTGTTATTATCATATGATTACTTTTTATTTTTGTTTACATAGTCTGCTAATGATTGAATAGTCGCAAAAATATCTTTGAGTTCACTCATATTTTCAAATTTAATCCCATACTCATTATCCAAAATCACAATCAGCTCAATAGCATCAACCGAATCCAATCCCAACCCCTCATTAAATAGAGCATCACTATCATTAATATCCTCAGGAGTCATATCTTCTAAGTTTAAACCATCAATAAGTTTCTGTTTTATCTCTTCTGTTGTTACCATCTCTCACCTTACCTTTTATTCCTAAAAAATTGTGATATTATATCTAAAATTAACATTAATCTTCTTTGTTATTTTAGATAACTTTTTAAGATATTTGGATACAATTTTTTTAAAAAAGGGTCAAAATAGTGCAAAAGATTTTAGTTACAGGAGCTACAGGTTCACTAGGTGAGGCTATAGTAAAAGAGTTCGCCCAAAAAGGGTATTTTGTTTATATTCACTACAACAGTAATAAAATCAAAGCCGAAGAGATTTTAAAAGATATTGGAAACAATGGAGAGCTTTTAACCTTTGATATAAAAGATAAACAGAGTATAAAAGATACTCTAAAAGATATAGAGGTTGATGTACTTGTTAATAACTCTGGAATTACTAGAGACAACCTATTCTTTTGGATGAGTGATGAGGATTGGGAGGATGTTATAGAGACTAACCTAAATGGTATGTTTAGAGTTACTAAAGCTATTGTTCCAAAGATGATAAAAAAGAAAAACTGCTCTATTGTCAATATATCATCAATCTCAGGTATAGCAGGAAATGCAGGACAGACCAACTACTCAGCCTCAAAAGGTGGGATAATCTCTTTTACCAAAAGTTTAGCACTAGAACTTGGTAGATATAAAATCAGAGTCAACTGTGTAGCACCAGGACTAATAGAGTCAGAGATGACAAAAGATTTGGATAAATCTATAGCCAAATCTATCCCTCTAAGAAGATACGGAAAACCACAAGAGGTAGCCAACGCAGTCTATTTTGCTGCAACAAATGAGTATCTAAGTGCAGAGGTGATTAATATTAGTGGAGGTATGGTTAGATGAGACGAGTTGTAGTAACAGGTATAGGTTTTTTATCCCCTATTGGAAATGATATAGAGAGTCTCAAAAATAGTCTCATAGATAAAAAAAGTGGAGTCAAAATCATAGAGAGTTGGAGTCAAGATATGAACAATATGGCTACACTCCTAGCTGCACCTGTAGAAGAGCAGAACTTCAAAGATATCCCTAGAAAACATCGTCGCTCTATGGGTAGAGTAGCTATGATGAGTGCTAGAAGTATGCAAAAAGCAATAGAGGATAGTGAACTAACTCAAGAACAGGTCCAAGATATCAGAACAGGAATATCTTTTGGTTCTACGATGGGAGCCAATGAAGCACTAATGGAGTGGATAAGTAGTGTCTATACAAACAGAAACTTCAAACAGCAAAACTCTATGATTTTTCTAAAATCAATGAGTCATACTATCAGTGCAAACTTAGCTGCTATGTTTGGAATAAAGGGTCGTTCTATCCCTACATGTTCAGCATGTACCTCCTCATCCCAAGCAATAGGAGCGGGATATGAGTCTATCAAATATGGTATGAGTGATATTATGTTTGTAGGTGGTGCAGAGGGGTTACACTATCTATCAGAGGGTGTATTTGAGGTTATGGGTGCTTCAAGTGATGGCTACAATGACACACCAGAACTAACCCCTAGACCATTTGATAGTAAAAGAGATGGACTAATCATAGGTGAGGGAGCAGGAACGCTTGTTCTTGAAGATTATGAGAGTGCCAAAAAAAGAGGTGCAAAGATATATGCTGAGATAAAGGGGTATGCCACAACATGTGATGGAAACCACCTAACCACACCATCAAGAGAGGGTATGAGTAGCGTTATGAATTTAGCTCTAAAAGATGCCAATATTTCAGCTACAGATATAGGGTATATAAACGCTCACGCTACAGCTACTATCAAAGGAGATATAGAAGAGTCTCACGCAACTAATAGTATATTTGGAGATAAAACACCTATTAGCAGTACTAAAAGCTATATGGGACACCTACTAGGTGGATGTGGAGTGGTTGAGTCGATTATATCTATGATAGCACTAAATGATAGATTGCTACCTGCAAACAGAACACTAGAGAGTGTAGATACACAATGTGCCGATTTGGACTATCTATTTGAGCATAGATATGAAGATATAGAGTTTGTTATGAGCAATAACTTTGCTTTTGGGGGAATAAATACATCTTTGATATTTAATAAGGTTTAAAAAACCTTATTAAAAACTACCCTAATTTTCCACTATTAATCAGCTCAACTACCTTTTGAATATCAAAATCCATTCTTCTATCTTCAACTAGAGGCTCTACCTCATCTCTAATAGTTTTATAAATTTTCTCAAGATGAGGAGATATCCCTTTAGCTTTTCTAATATCAACAGCTTGGGCTAGACCTATCATCGCTATTGCTAACATATTTTCCAAATTTGGTAGCTGATTTTTAAAATGGATAGATGCTGTTGTTCCCATACTTACTTTGTCTTGGTTCATAGATTCAGTCGGTCTTGAAAATACAGAAGCTGGAGTTATATTCATCATCACATCAGCACTAAGTGAACTAAGGGTTATCTGCATAGCTTTAAAGCCATGAAAATAGTTCTTGTCACTTAGTTTTAGATTTTCACCCAATCCTCTATTGTATTTATGGTCAACCAATATAGCAAACTGTTTATCTAACAAATCAGCAACATTAGCTGCACTAATTCTGAGTGTATCCATAGCATGAGCCACATATCCACCATAGAAGTTTCCTGTAGTGTATATCTTTTTATTCTCTCCATCTATTACAGGATTATCATTGACTGCATTTATCTCTGTCTCTACCCATTTTTTGGATACTGATATATTATCAAGCACCACACCTAAAACTTGTGGAGTACATCTAATAGAGTATCTATCTTGAATATTTAAAGTCTCTTCATTGAAAAAATCATCATATCTCTCTTCTCTTGAGTGAGTTAGTTTTGTACCCTCTAGTTTTGCTAAAATCTCTTTGGCTACAGCTATCTGACCATCAAATGGTTTAACCTCGTGAACTAGTGGTTGCAAAGGGGTATCATCAGCATTTAGTAGTTCAAAAATACCTGCTATAAAACTCATATAGGCATGTAAAAAGTTCTCAAATTTTTTGATACTATTTACAGCTATTGCACTCATGGTAGCTGTTCCATTCATAATAGCTAATGCCTCTTTTGGTTGGAGTTCATATGGCTCTATACCTAGCTTGTTATAGATATCTATCGTCTTTTCTATCTTGCCATTATAATATACCTCTCTCTCACCTGCAATTACTGCAGCTAGATATGAAAGAGGAGTCAAATCCCCACTAGCACCAACACTTCCTTGCTCTGGAACAACTGGTAAAATTCTTTTGTTAATGAGTAATTCTAATCTCTGTAAAAGATTATAACTAATACCAGAGTACCCCTTTGAGAGACTAATTAGACGAATAAGTGTCATATAAAAGGCTTCATCTTCATCAAGATTTCGTCCAACTCCACAACCGTGAAATCTAAATAGGTTAGTCTGAAGTATCTTTGACTCTTCAAAAAGTAGATAGTTTTTACCAGATTCTCCATAACCAGTAGTCACACCATAAATTGGTTTACCATTTTTTATCTCATTGACCAAAAAATCGTGAGCTTTGTTTACCTTTGTTTGAAACTCTTTTGTAGTAGAGAGTTTGACACTATTTGCTTGTGAAATATCACTCAATGAGATATTATCACCTGATATAATTACTTCCATTAATTCTCCCAAAATTTATAAAAATTGAACCACTGTTTAGGGTACTGTTTTACTATCTCTTCTAAATATTTTGCATATTGATTTGCCATTATCTCTATGGCTTTCTCTTTTTTAGTTGATTTGTCTATACTAATTACATCAGAAAAAAATAGTTTGTACCTCTTGTCACCTGTTCTTATTACTGTCACTCCAATAATAGGCAAACCTCTATTATAAGCTATCTCAAAAGGATTTCTATTGAACTTAGTAGCAGAATTTAAAAAATCGACATTTACAAATTTCTCTTTATCTACTAATCTATCAACCATAATAGCCACATCCTCACCCTTTTTAAAAGCCTCTACCATCTGCAAAGTTGCTTTAAGCCCCTCTCTTAGGTTTATGGTTTTAACACTAGAACTATATTGATATTTTAGAGATTTTTCATACTCTACAATAGACTCTTTGAGCTTTTCATTAGTCAAAATATGGATGACATGATTATCATATTTAAAAGCTACAAATGTATTCGCCCAATTCCCAAGATGTGACAAGGCAACTATTCGACTCTGATTTTTATCTTTTTGCAAAAATTTATCTCTATCCTCTCTCTGGATTTCAAATATATCAGGGTCTAATTTGGCTACAAACCTATCAAAAATAGACAAAGAAAACTGGTTGATATGCGATAGATAATATCCAAAACTATAAGAGACTCCTACTCTACGATAGTAGTCTTTCATAGCTTCTCTCTCATCTTTTGTCACTATCGCATAAAACAAAGAGACAAACCAAATAATAAATTTGGCTCCCCCATAACCTATAATTTTATATGTAGCCAATATCAGCCTATAGCCGATATCGCTACCTCTTTGTTTAACCCACAATTATTGAACTTTTCCTCTAAGTGTAACAGCACTCATCATAGAACCATCTTCACACTCAAACTGTGTTGGACTTGAAAATTTTTTCTTTTTGTGATAGCTATATATATCTACTACAGAACTTTTCCCCTCTTTTTTAGCTCTATCTTGAAGAGCAATTACAGCAGAAAGGAATGCTCTATTACAAGCCTCTTTTGTTGATTTATTTACACCATTTGTTCGTCTAATTGCAGTCCACTCTTTTCCAGAATGATGTTCATCACCAAAAGAGAGTCTAATATTTGGGTCTAAGTTTGCATTTGATGATTTGTCAGCCAAAGCCTCCTGAATAGATAGCCTTTGCATACCATCAGCAGCACATCCACTACCCAAAATAGCCAATGAAGAGATAAGAATTATCGAATATATTTTACGCATTATTTATCCTTTTCTTTAGATAATAAAATTATAGTTAAAAACTATTTAATAAATATTAAAAATTAGAATTTACCTAAAAGTTTTTCTGCTATAATTTCTTTAGATTTTTTTTGGAGTATTACATGAGTGAACAAGAGATTTTTGATAAAATCAAAGAGGTATTAATAAATGATTTTGAGGTGGAAGAACAGTTAATCAAAAAAGAAACATCTTTTTATGATGATATGGGTTTAGATAGCTTAGATGCTATTGATTTAATTGTTAGTCTCAACAATATATATAATATAGAAGTAGATAACAAAGATATCGAAGAGATTAGAAATATAGAGCAACTAATTGAAGTTGTACAAAAAAACTTACCTAAATAGTTTTGATATTAATTCTAATATATATTATTGCAATATATTTTGGTAAAAACTACTTTACCATATCTCAACTAGGAATACTTTTTATATCTCTAGGGAGTATTTGGTTACTAATAAATAGAAAAAATTCATCGATAAAAACACTATTTCAACCTATAATTCTAATAATTATAGGTCTCATATCTATTAAAATGAATAATTTTTTAGTTTTAAAAAGTTTTCCTCTAATTATATCTATGCTATTTTTTTTGGCATTTATCTATGCTCAAATTACCAAAGAGTTTTTCTTGATTAAGTATATAGGTAAATTTAAAAAATTAGATGAAAAAGAGAAAATATATCTACAAAAAACACATATCATATGGATAGTAGTGACTGCAATCAATGTTGTTCTTCACTCCTATTTTCTAATATTTGGTACACTAAATGAGTGGACTTTTTACTCAACTGTAGGTTGGTATATCCTATTAGGATGTGGTATAGTTTTTCAAATTGCATTTCGGAGATTTTATGAACAAAAAAAAGTTAATTAGTGCATACTCTTATGGTCTATTTATATTTCTAATGATACTAGCTTTTAGTTCAGCATTAGTTCCATTTTTATTATCTCATCTATGGAGTAAAAAACCAAGAGTCTATTTTCAAAAGATAGTACAACAATATTTTAGACTATTTTATAAACTTATGCCACTCCTTGGCAAAGTCACTATTATCAACAGAGATATAGCAAATAGATATCATCCATGTATATATGTAGCTTCTCATCAATCATCTATGGATTATACTCTACTAGCTACTATTATAGATGACTATACAACTACCTCCAATCATCCTATTAGTGACTTTTTTCTATTTATGAAGTTTCCTAGAAATGGATTAGGTATCTACTATATTCCAAAAGGACAGTTGGATTTAGCTGATATAGGATACAAAAACCTAAAAAAGGCACTAAAACTAAACTCATCAGTTATCCTATTTCCAGAAGGTACGAGAAACCCTACAAAAGAGCTAAAAAAGTTCAAAGGTGGTGCATTTAGACTAGCTATAGAAGAGAGTGTACCTGTAGTTCCTATTATTATAGATGGAACAGGAAGCATAGTCACAAAAGGTAGTAATATCACAAAAACTTTGGAAAAAAAAGATGTAACTATCACATTTTTAGAGCCGATATATCCAAAAAATGATGAAAAGTTTATGGAGTTTGGCAAAAGAGTTAGGCAGATTATGCAGGAGTATATAGATAAAAAGAGTCAAGATGAATAGACTATACTACGCCCTAAAAAAAGAGTTTATTATACTACTAAGGGACAAAAGTGCATTAATAGCTCTATTTGCTATGCCTATGATGTTTATATTAATTTTGTCTCTAGCACTCAAAGATGTATATAAAGAGTACTCTAGTGTCAAACTAGACTATATCATAGTCAACCTAGACAAAGGAAAAAACTCACAAAAGTTTATTCAAGAGCTAAAAGAGTACAAAAATCTAAAATTTGTTATCAAAAATAATCTCAAAGAGGCAAAAGAGCTAACTAGAGATGAGAAGTATAATTTTACTTTAGTTATCAATCCAAATTTCTCCAAAGATTTATATAAAATAGATGCAAAAAATCTAATCGACATATACACATCATCTATAACCAAAGCCCATATCAAACTCTATTTTGAATCCAAAATAGCTCAAAAGATTATGATGCTAAAGGTTCAAAAGATGATAGATGCTATGACTATGTATAATGACAAAGTCAAACCTACCCCACTCAATCAACTAATACAGACACACTATCTATACCATGATATAAACAGACAAAATATTCCAACAGCCACACAACAAAATGTACCTGCTTGGATAGTATTTTCTATGTTTTTTGTCATTATCCCTATCTCTACTCTATTTATTACAGAGAAAAATGATGGTACCTTTACGAGACTAAAATCTATCAATAGCTCTAAAACAGTTCTATTTGTATCCAAAATCATCCCATATATGATAATCAACCAGCTTCAACTTATATCTATGATAGCCGTTGGTGTATTTATTGTACCCCTACTTGGTGGAGATAGATTGGATATATCAGGGGTTAATTTTATGGCACTATTTATTATAGGACTATCTATTAGTTTTGGAGCTGTTGGATTTGCTCTATTTCTCTCAAATTTAATGAAAAGTACAGAACAAGCTTCAACTGTTGGAGCTTTGAGTTCTATTATTATGGGAGCAGTTGGAGGGATTATGGTTCCAAAGCTTGTTATGCCTCCTGTTATGCAACAGCTTAGTATGATTTCACCTATGTCATGGGGATTAGAGGGGATGCTAGATATATTTGTGAGAAATCTAGGAGTAGGCTCTATTCTTTTTGAATCTGCTGTTTTAGTGCTTTTTGGGATTATCTCATTGGGACTTGCTATATGGTATTATGATAAGAGAGTTTGAGTTTGATATCAAATTATTATATATAATATTTGACTTGGATATCAAAAATTCAATAAACTCTCACTAAAATTTAAAACAAAATTTTTATTTAATTTTTTTCTTTATAGTTCAAATTTGAACTATTATTTTAGTAGATTACTGATATAATCTCTTTATTATATTACAAACCTGAGTTCGACAGAGTATCATAGTCTCAGCTAAACGAGGTTTTTCATAGGCAAAGATAAATTTTTGCAGGACTAACTAGTTAATTCAAAAAAATTTATCTAAGCATATGGGAAATCTCGTTTAGCCCAAAGGGAAGCCTAAAAATAGGTAATTTTTCCCAAATAAAATTCTTGAATTAGCTACGGCTAGTCCTACGAATTTAATTTTGAAAACCTTACCTATTTTTAGACTTCTGTGACTATGATACTCCGTCGAACTCAGGTTACAAGAGAAGAGCATGAGTCTAAAAGAAGATTTAAAAGAGATGATAGTAAGAGAGTGTGACAAAAATATAAACCCTCAGGATATAAAAGATAGTGATATCCTATTTGACCCAAACCACCCATTGGAGTTAGATTCACTAGATTCACTACAGATATCTATGGCACTACAAAATGAGTATGGTCTTAGAGTTACTGACCCAAAAGAGGCTAGACGAATAATGAAGTCTATAAATACTTTGGCAGAATATATAGAGTCTAATAGATAATGGTATATATAGAGGGATACTCTCTACTTAGTGCAATAGGAGATACAACTAATGCTATCAAACAACTTAAAAAAAATAGTTATGAACCTATTTTAATAGATGAAGAGATTAAATACTATAAAATTCCAAATATAAAACCGTTGGACTATTATAATATAATTGAAAAATCAGTTATAGATGCAATCAATAGTGCCAATCTATCAAAAGATGAAATTGAAAACTCTGCTCTTTTTATAGGAACATCTTCTGCTAAACTTCCACTCAATGAGATTTATGCAAAACAAGACAAAGAGATACTCAAAGATTTAGAAATAGATAAAATAACAAAAAATATAGCCGATAAAATTGGTATTAAAAATATAAAAACTATTATCTCTACAGCATGCACATCTAGCTCAAATGCTCTAATCCAAGCTAGAGAATTAATCAAAAATAATATGGTAGATAGAGTAATTGTAGTTGGGATAGAGCTATATAATGAATTTACAATTAGAGGATTTGACTCATTTATGCTCCTAAGCTATGATAAATTAAGACCATTTGATAAAAATAGAGATGGAATTATATTGGGTGAAGCTATCTCTACAGTTATTCTCAGCAAAAAAAAGAGTTCATTTGAACTAGTAGGTGGTGCTATCAAGGTAGATACAACCTCTATTACATCTCCTACTCCACAAAATTTAGCTTCTGTAATGCAAGAGGCAATAAGAAGTGCGAATATAACTCCAAAAGATATAGATATAGTTAAAACACACTCAACAGCTACTAAACAAAATGATGAAGTAGAAGCAGAAGCATTATATAAAGTTTTTAATTCTCAAATACCTAAAATAGTAGCTTTAAAACCATATATAGGACATACTCTCGGAGCATCTGGAACAAATGAGCTAGTGCTATTAATAGAGTCTATAAAAAATGGTTTTATACCCAAAACAATCAATTTTTTAGATATTGATGACAAATGTAATATCATACCAAATATAGAAGAGTTATCAGCGATAAAGGGATATTACCTACTAAATTATTTTGGTTTTGGTGGGAATAATAGCTCTTTGGTACTTAGATATGGAGACTAATATGTATATTTACTCTTTTTCAAACTATACAGATATACCAACAGATAATTTATCTGATAAAAAAAAACTATTAATAAAAAGATTTAACCGTACTGACAACTTTATCAATCTAGCTCTATTGGGTGCTCAAAGATGTATGAAAGATATCAAAATCAATAAAGATAGTAGTATATATATCTCTAGTAAAAATGGAAATATGAACTCCACTATAAAAGTATTGGAAGCTATATTCTTAGAAAATAAACTTCCTATGCCCTTTAATTTTCTAAATAGTGTAAATGCTTCTACACTATTTTTTATAGCACAAAATTTTAACATAGAAGGTAAAACAATATTTATAAATAATTTTGAATCAGCAATAGTTCAAGCTTATATAGATGTTTTAAATAACAAAACAACACTTATAGGTAATGTAGATGAAGCTATATCTGACTGTGAGCTACGCCAAAAAAGATTTAAATCAAAAGATATAAAAGAGTATAGTAGATGGTTACTCATATCATCTAATTCTTTAACAGAAAAACCTATTGCCAAAATTTCGGATATAAAATTAACTACAGATAATAAATCACCAAACGATATAACTAATCTATTTGATTTTTTAGAGAGTAGTAGTAGCAGTTTTAATTTTATAGGTAAAAATCTATCGCTAAATATCACAAAACTTTAAGTAAAATTAGGATAAATTTTATCTTAATTAATCATCAAGGGTAGAACATGAGTAAAAAAGTAGAGACCAAAGAGATAGAGAGTGTATGTACCTACTGTGGAGTGGGATGTGATATTACAGGAGTAGTAGAAGATAACAAAATAGTTAAAGTATATGCCCAACAGGATGGAGTGGTCTCACAAGGAAAGCTATGTATCAAAGGAAAGTACGGATATGATTTTGTAGAGTCAGATGAGAGAATTAGAAAGCCTCTTATTCGTAAAAGTTTTTTAGAAAAAAATCCTCACATCAAAAAGCAGATAGAGAGTAAATTAGAGCCTTTTGATGATATATTTTTCTCAACTGATTTAGATAGTGCTACCACTATAGCCTCTATAAAACTCAAAGAGATAAAATCAAAATATGGAGGAGATAGTTTCTGTGCTATTGGTGGTGCTAGAACTAACTGTGAGAGTGCCTATCTATTTCAAAAATTTTGTAGAGAGAGCATGAGTAGCCCTCATGTCGATAACTGTGCTAGAGTATGCCACTCTCCATCACTAAAAGGTATGAGAGAAACTATAGGTGAAGGAGCAGCAACAAATCCATACAACGATATATACGAATCTGAATTTATAATAGTAATTGGTTCAAATACAATGGATGCTCACCCTATTGTAGCTAATCGTATAATTGATATGGCAAAAAAAGAGAACAATCTAGCAGTTATAGATGTCAGAGAGACAAAACTAGCAAAACTAGCAAAACATAACTGTATTATTCCATATGAAACAAACCTGCTTATACTAAATATGATGGCTTTTATAATTATTGATGAGGAGCTATATGACAAAAATTTTGTAGCCAATAGAACAAAAGGATTTGAGGAGTTCAAAGAGAAGATACTAAATGACCCATATGCCAATCCAAAATTTTTTGAAAAAATTGAGGGATATGAGTATCTAGCCAAGATGATACCAAATATAGCTAGAGAGTATGCTGTCAAAAAATCTATGATATTTTGGGGCTTGGGCATTACAGAACATCTCGACGGCTCATATGCTGTTATGGCTATAACTCATCTAGCTATTATGACAGGTAATATTGGTAAAACAGGAGCAGGGCTTATGCCTCTAAGAGGACAAAACAATGTCCAAGGAGCTTGTGATATGGGGTGTCTGCCATACTATGCACCAGATTATCAAAAACCAAAAGAGATAGGACTAATGACACCACAACTCATAGATGAGATGAAAAATGGTAAAATCAAAGCACTACTAAATATGGGTGAAGATATATCCCATATCCACCCAAATATCAACAAAATCCACAAGGCTTTAGATAATCTGGAGTTTATAATGGTTCAAGAGCTATTTATGAGTGATATTGCCAAAAGAGCCGATATAGTTATAGGTGTCAAGAGTGCTTATGAGAAAACAGGAGTATATATCAATGCTATGAGAAGGCTTCATCTATCTCAACCGTTAGTTGAGTCCAACCTGCCTGATGATTGGGAAGTTTTACAGATGTTAGATAATAAAATAGGTGGAGATTTTGACTATATAGACAGTGAAGCAGTATGGGAAGAGGTGACAAAGGTTGCATCACAGAGATTTAGTGGTGCAAAATACTACAGACTTGCTAGGCACCGAAAAAGAGGTATGCAGTGGCCAATATATCACGAAGATACACCTGTACTTCATCTACTAGATTTTAGAACTGATGATGGGTTAGGTAGGTTTGTATATAAACAGTATCAACCTAGAGGAATGGTATCTGAGATTTTAGATGGAACATTTTATAGTGATACTCTGGATAATTTCTATCTAACAACAGGTAGAACCCTAGCTCACTACAACAATGCCTCACAAACAAAAAGAAGCAAAAAACTACTAACAAAATATGATGAGGATATACTCCTAGCCTCCATAGAAGATGAAGGAAAATTTGGAGAGAAGGTTAAATTAGTAACTGAATATGGAGAGAGTGCAACTCTTAGCGTAAAATATAGTGACAAAATTAAACCAAAGACTCTATTTACTACTTTTCATCATGCCAAATCCAAAATTAATGCTCTATTTGGTGATGAATCTGATGAGTTAATTATGACAGCTAGATTTAAATCTATAAAAGTAAGAGTAGTACCTCAAAATGGATAACTCCACAAGAGAAAAAGGCAACCAAGCCGAAGGTATAGCCATATCTTATATAGAAAATTTAGGGTTTAAAGTAATAGAGAGAAACTATTATGCTAGAAAATTAGGAGAGATTGATATAATAGCAGTAGATAAAGGTATATGGCATTTTATAGAGGTCAAATCGGCAAATAGAGAGTTTGAACCTATATATAACCTAAGCCCAACAAAACTAAGACGAATAATAAACTCAACAAACTACTATCTCAAAAAGAAAAACTTGGATGTAGCTTTTTGTATTGATGTAGTTCTTATTAGAGATAGCAGTGTTGAGTTTTTGGAAAATATCACTATATAAAGGAAAATAATGAGATTTAAAATATTGATTTTACTATTCATATTATTTAATTTTTTATCTGCTGGAGAGATTAAAATAGCAGTTGCTGCAAATGTTAGCTATGCTATAGATGAACTAAAAAGTGAATTTAACAAAATATATCCTGAGACAAAAGTTCAAGTGATTTTAGGTAGTACTGGTAAATTGACAGCTCAGATTAAAAACCAAGCTCCCTATCATATATTTATGGGAGCAAATATGGATTACCCTGAAACTTTATACAAAGAAGGATTTGCTATAACAAAACCCAAAGTATATGCAAAAGGCTCTTTGGCTTATCTGAGTCTCAAAGAAAGAGACTTCTCAAAAGGTATAGAGCTACTCAAAAGTAATGAAATCAAAAAGATAGCTATAGCAAACCCAAAGACAGCCCCATATGGTATAGCCACAGTAGAGGCACTCAAAAATGCAAACATTTATGATGATATAAAAAACAAATTTATCTATGGTGAATCTATATCTCAAACCGTTATATATACACTAAGAGCTACAGATATAGGTATCATAGCCAAATCAGCACTATATAGTCCAAAAATGAAAAACTACAAAGAGGGAATAAATTGGGAAAGTGTAGATACAAAACTATATACTCCTATCAAACAAGGTATAGTAGTTTTGAAAAATGGACAAAACAGTAAAGAGGCTATGAATTTTTATAACTTTATATTTAGCCCAAAAGCAAAAGAGATATTTGAAAATTTTGGATATATAGTAGATGAGTAGTATAGTTGCTACAGTATCAAATATTTGGACTATAGATAGTCTACACAAAATAGAGCTTGATTTTTGTGGCAAATCTATTTTTATGATTTGTTTAGAGCTAGATAACTCTATAAAAGTAGGTACAAAAGTAAAACTAGCAATCTCTCCATCACATATAGCTATAGCCAAAGATTTTAGAGGTCTAATTAGCTATTCAAATATCATAGACTCTACTATAGTATCTATAAATAGGGGAGAGATACTTAGTAGTGTAGAGTTAAAGTTCAATGATATAACTATAGAGTCGATAATCACCACTACTGCATCAAAAGAGATGGATTTAAAAATAGGAGAGAGTATAAAAGCTATGCTAAAAGCTACCGAACTCTCAATTATCGAGGTTTTAAATGATTGAGATATTTGATAAACTAGATTTTGCACCATTTTTACTATCTTTTAAATTAGCAGCGATAACTACTCTAATTTTATTTTTTATTAGTCTGCCTCTGGCTTGGTGGTTATCTCAAACTAAATCAAAATCCAAACCTATTATAGAGGCGATAACAGCTCTGCCTATAGTTTTACCTCCCTCAGTTTTGGGTTTTTATATTTTGGTATCTCTATCTGCTCACTCCCCTATTGGTTCATTTTTTGAGGATATGTTTGGTATCAAACTGGTTTTTAGTTTTATAGGATTGGTAATAGCTAGTTGTTTCTACTCTCTACCTTTTATGGTTCAACCCCTACAGAGTGGTTTTGAAGCACTCAATAAAAATATGTTAGAGGCATCATATATAGTTGGTAAAAGCAAAATAACCACCCTATTTAGAGTAGCACTACCCAATATCAAGCCATCACTAATTAGTGCTATTATTATAACTTTTGCTCATACAGTAGGAGAGTTTGGTGTAGTTTTAATGGTAGGTGGGAGCATACCAAGTGAGACAAAAGTAGCCTCTGTAGCTATTTATGAGATGGTAGAGACAATGGATTATGATTTAGCTCATATATATAGTGCTATTATGGTATTGATTAGCTTTTTGGTACTTTTGAGTGTATATATTTTTAACAAAAGAGTCAAAATATGAGCAAAATAAGAATAAAAACAACCAAAACACTATATGGTAGTAGTGGAGAGATGTTACTAGATATAGATTTAGAAATTAATAAGGGTGAGTTTATAGCCCTAAGTGGTCCTAGTGGTAGTGGCAAGACTACACTACTTAGGATTTTAGCAGGATTGGAGAAATCTAAAGGTGAAATTATAATAGGAGATAAAATTTGGCAAAAAGATAAAATATTTTTGCCTCCTCAAAAACGAAAAATAGGATTTGTATTTCAAGACTATGCACTATTTCCAAATATGTCTATAGAACAAAACCTACTATTTGTAAATAGAGACAAAGAGTTAGCAAAACAGCTACTAAAAGTTACAGAGCTATATGAGCTTAGAAAACAGCTACCCAATAGATTGAGTGGAGGACAAAAACAGAGAGTATCTCTATGTAGAGCTATGATGAATAGACCAAAACTGCTACTAATGGATGAACCTCTATCTGCACTAGATACTGCTATGAGAACAAAACTACAAAATGAGATACTAACTCTACATAAAAAGTTTCAAACCACTACTATTATGGTATCTCATGACCCAAGCGAGATTTATCACCTCTCATCTAGGGTAATTTTGTTACAAAATGGCAAAATAGTAAAAGATGGCACACCAAAAGATGTATTACTAAAAACCACAGGTTCACAAAAGTTCTCTTTTGAGGGGGAGATTTTGGATATAATTGAGGTAGATGTCATATTTATTGCTGTTATATCTATTGGTCAACAGTTAGTTGAAGTAGTAATTAATAGAAAAGAAGCAAGAGAGTTAAAAATAGGACAAAAAGTGAATATTAGCACAAAAGCATTTAGTCCAAATATTAGAAGTTTATAAAATAGGAGAAAAATCTCCTATTTTATATATATTATTTATACCTAAAAGTAATACGACCCTTGTCTAAACTATAAGGTGTGAGTTCAACTTTTACTTTATCACCAGGTAAGATTTTGATATAGTGCATCCTCATCTTTCCTGCTATGTGACATAAAACTACATGTTTATTTTCAAGTTCTACTCTAAAAGTTGCATTTGGTAGTGCTTCAACTACTTTACCATCAATTTCTATTACATCATCTTTAGCCATTTTTTCTCCTTTGTTATATTTCTGTTAAAATTACTGCTTTGTTGTCTATTATTGCAACTGTATGTTCATAGTGAGAAGATTTCAAACCATCCTCACTAACTACAGACCATTTATCATCCCAAACTACTGGTTTACCACTCCTTTGACAAACCATAGGTTCAATACAGAATACCATACCATTTTTAATTTTTGGTCCCTGTTTTGGTTTACCCTCTAAATAGTTTGGAATATTTGGCTCTTCGTGTGGTTTTTTCCCAATTCCATGACCACAAAAATCTCTAAGAGGAACATAACCTCTACCTAGGATAAATGTCTCTAAAAGAGCTGTCAGCTCTTTAAATCTCATACCAACTTTGATATTCTCTATAGCATAGTATAGAGCATCTTTTGAACAAGCAATTAAATCTTCATCCTCTTTTGAGATATTTCCAATAGGAATTGTTACAGCCCCATCACCATAATAGCCATCTATTTTAGTACCTAAATCCAATCCAAGAATATCACCCTCTTGAACTTTGATATCAGTAGGAACTCCATGGATACAAACCTCATTTAGTGAAGTACATACAGAAGCAGGAAAACCATATAGACCCTTGAAAGAGGGTTCTGCCCCTAGGCTTCGGATAAAATCCTCACCCATAGCATCAATCTCTTTTAAGGTCATTCCAACAGTGATATTTTCTTGGAGATATTTTAAAGTTTTAGCAACAATTGAACCAGCTACTTGTAGCTTGTCCAACTCTTTCTTTTTACGAAGTGCAATAGCCATTAGAGACCTACTGCACCTAGTGTTTCGTACTTGTTCATATATATTTGAGCCTCTATCTTTCTCATTGTATCAAGTGCAACTTGAACAACAATCAAAACAGCAGTTCCCCCAAAATAAAAAGCAGCTCCCATGGAGTTAATCAATAAAAATGGCAAAGTAGAAATAAGTGCCAAATAGATTGCTCCTGCACCTGTAAGACGACTTGCAACCTCATTTATAAACTCTTTGGTATGATTACCTGGTCTAACACCTGGTATAAATCCACCTTGTCTTTTTAGATTATCTGCAATATCTTTTGCATTAAATACAATTGACGCATAGAAAAATGCAAAAAATACAATTAAGATAAATGTTATAACATTAAACAAAACTCCACCAGGATGAAGTGCATCTGCTATTGCTACGAGATACTCATTTGTACTACTCTGTAACATTGTAATAGGAAACATCAATACAGCACTAGCAAAAATTGGAGGAATAACACCTGATAGGTTAACCTTGATAGGTATATAGTTCATTACTCTCTTATCTTTGTTTTGCATAATTGTTTTTCTACTATATGAGATAGGAATTCTTCTCTCACCAAGCTCTACATATATAATTACAAAAATAGTCAATAGTATAATAGCAAATATAGCAAGTACGGCTAAAAAGTTAAGTTCACCTGTATTTACTGAGTTTATTGTATTTGATATAGCTCTTGGAATACCTGATACGATACCTGCAAAGATAATCAAAGATATACCATTACCAATACCACTTTGAGTAATTCTCTCACCAATCCACATCAATAACATTGTACCTGTAAGCATAGAAATAGTTGTAAGAAATGTAAACATCATAGGGTCAATCATTACAGCACTCTGACCATTAGCACCAGTCATACTTTGAAGCCCCATAGATACACCAAATGCTTGAACAATAGTAATAAAAATAGTGGAATATCGGATAATCTGCATATATTTTTGCATACCATCTCTCTCTTTTTTCATCTGACCGATAGCAGGGAAAGTAGCAGCTAAAAGCTCCATAACAATTGAAGCAGTAATATAAGGCATAATACCTAAAGAGATAATACTCATTCTACTAATAGCATTACCAGAGAACATATTTGCCATTCCTAACATTCCACCACCGTTAGAGTCAAAAAGATGAGCTATAACGGAGGTGTCAACACCAGGAACTGGTATGTATGCTAAAACTCTATATGCAAACAAAAATCCAAAAGTAATAAGTATTTTTTGAGTTAAAGCACTACTCATGGCTATTTACCACTAGTTGTAACAGCTTCATCTTTTATTTTAGATACAAGCTCTTTTGCTTTTGAACCAATAAGTTTTACTTTTGTTACAGTTTTTTTCAATTTATGAACTGATTTGATACTCTCTAAAGTAATCTCATCAAGTTCAGCTACTGCTTTAATCTTATCAACATTGATAACATAAGGCTTGATAACTCTTGAAGAGAAACCTACTTTAGGAACTCTCTTGTATAGAGGCATTTGACCACCCTCAAAACCTCTCTTTTGAGAATAACCTGTTCTTGATTTTTGACCTTTGTTACCTCGTCCTGCTGTTTTACCATTTCCAGAACCTTGACCTCGACCAACTCTTTTTCTATTTCGAGTTGAACCTGGTGCTGGTTGTAAATTATGTAAACCCATATCTACTCCCTTAAGCTTTAATTCTTGATAGAGCAGTTACTGTAGCTCTTACAAGGTTATTTGGATTATTTGAGCCTAATGATTTTGCGATAACATCTTTGATACCTGCAAGTTCTAGTACTGGTCTCATAGCACCACCTGCGATTGTCCCTGTACCCTCACTTGCTGGTCTAAGGATAATTCTACTAGCACCTTTTTTCTGCTCAATATCATGAGCAATAGTTGTACCTTTGATATTCACTTTTACAAGTGATTTAAACGCATCATCAACAGCTTTTTTAATAGCATCTGGAACCTCTTTTGCTTTTCCAGTACCATAACCTATTGTACCGTTTTTGTCACCAATAACTACAAGGGCTGTAAATCTAAATCTTCTACCACCCTTTACAACTTTGGTAACTCTTCCGATATTTACAATTTTCTCTTCAAATTTTTCTCTATCGATATTTTGCATACTCTTTCCTTATAACTTTATTCCAGCATCTCTGAGAGCATCAGCAAAAGATGCAACAACACCATGATAGAGATAACCATTTCTATCGAAAACTACAGCTTCAATATTTTTAGCTTTCAGTGCTTCAGCCATAGCCACACCTACTTTTTTTGCATCTTCTTTAGTTGCTTTTAGTCCCATAACTCTACCATCAGCATGAGCTAAAGTAGTACCAGTAACATCATCGATAGCTTGAGCATAAAAGTGTTTGTTAGATTTAAATACAGATACTCTTGGAAGTGTAACTGTACCTGAAATCTTACCTCTTACTCTAGCTTTTCTTTTTGCTCTAACTCTATTTTTTCTCTTTTGAATACTTTTTAACATCTATGGCTCCTATTAACTAGCTGATTTTCCAGCTTTTCTAATGATAACTTCATCAGTATATTTAACCCCTTTACCTTTATAAGGCTCTGGTGGTCTAAAGCTTCTAATTTTAGCAGCAACTTGTCCCACAGTCTGTTTATCAGTACTTTTTACATGAATAATATTCTTTTCAACAGTAATCTCAACACCCTCTGGAATATCAAAATTAATATCATGAGAAAAACCAAGTTGTAAGTTAAGTGTCTTACCTTGAACAGATGCTCTATAACCAACACCATTAATCTCTAAAGATTTTTGAAAACCTTTATCAAGTCCAATAATGATATTATTAAACAATGCTCTATATGTTCCCCAAAAAGCTGCACTCTCTTTTGAGTCACCTACTTTTGAGAAAACAACCTCAGAACCATTGATATCAATACCAACTCGTCCATAAGTCTCTAATCTCTTTTCCAACTTGCCTTTTTTAGCAACAAGAGTCGTACCATCAAGTGATACCTCAATACCACTTGCAACAGTTACTGGTCTTTTTCCTATTCTTGACATATATTTTCCCTTACCAAATACTACAGATTACTTCGCCACCAACATTTTGCTTATATGCTTCATCATTCGCAATTACGCCTTTGTTGGTAGATACTACTAATGTTCCGTAACCATTTTTAAAACTTCTAATCTCATCAGCACCTTGATAGACTCTTCTACCAGGTTTTGAGATTTTTTTAATTTCATTGATTACACTGTGACCATTCTCATCATATTTTAATACAACTTTTATAGTCTTTTTATTTCCATCTTCTTTTACTTTATAACTCTCAAGGTAACCTTTATCTACTAAAATAGAAACTGTAGCCTCAATTGTTTTTGAGTGAAGAAGTGTTGTTACATCCAATCTTCTTTGTGCAGCATTTCTTATTCTAGTAAGAGAGTCTGCAATTATGTCTGTCATCATATTATACTTCTCCTTACCAGCTTGATTTTTTCATACCAGGGATTAGACCCTCGTTAGCCATTTTTCTTAGACAAATTCTACAAATTCCAAAGTCTCTATATACAGAGTGTGGTCTTCCACAGATACTACATCTAGTATAAGCTCTTGTACTAAACTTAGCTGGTCTTTTCTGTTTAGCAATCATTGATTTCTTAGCCATTAGTTCTTTCCTTTAGCAAAAGGCATACCAAGTTTCTCTAATAGAACAAATGCCTCTTTATCATTTTCTGTGCTTGTAACAATATTGATATTCATACCGTGAGTTTTAATAATATTATCAAACTCAACCTCTGGGAACATTAACTGTTCATCAAGTCCAAAACTATAATTACCTCTACCATCAAAACCTTTTCTAGGTACACCTCTAAAGTCTTTTACTCTTGGAAGTGCAATAGAGATTAGTTTGTCTAAGAAGTTATACATATTTTCACCTCTTAGAGTAACTTTGATACCACTTGGACTTCCCTCTCTAGCTTTAAAACCAGCCACTGATTTTTTAGCTTTTACAATCACTGCTTTTTGTCCAGCAATTAGTGAGATAGTATCTGTCATATTTTGGATAAGTTTGTTATCTTTACCCTCTTCACCAGCACCAACAGATATTACAATCTTCTCAAGCTTAGGTGTCTGCATTACATTTTTAATAGCACACTCTTCTCTAAGTGCTGGTGTAATGTCATTGTACTTTTGCTTCATTCTACTCATAGATTACGCCTCTACTTTTTTTACATTTGAAATATGAATAGGCATCTCTTTATTGACAAACCCACCATCTTTATTCTCTTCGCTTGGCTTTACAGCTTTTTTTGCTATTTTGCAACCTTTGACAATTACAGCATCTTTTTTAGTAAGAACTTTTAGAACCTCACCTGTTTTGCCTTTATCATCACCAGCGATGATTAAAACTTCATCACCTCTTTTAATTTTAAATTTCTTTGCCATTACCATACCTCTGGAGCCAATGATACTATCTTCATAAATCCTGCATATCTAGTCTCTCTAGCTACAGGACCAAAGATACGAGTACCGATTGGTTGTTTTTTATCATCAATAATTACAGCTGCATTATCATCAAATCTAATCAAAGAACCATTTTCTCTTTGGATTTCTTTGTGAGTTCTAACAACTACTGCTTTAACTACTTTTCCTCTTTTTACTTTACCTGTTGGTAGAGCTTTTTTAACAGAAGCTACAATTACATCACCAACTGATGCGTATCTTCTTTTAGACCCACCAAGAACCTTGATACACATAATCTCTTTGGCACCACTATTATCAGCCACATTTAATCTTGTAAAACCTTGTATCATTACTCTTCTCCTACTTTTAGGATTTCAAGCAGTCTAAAGCTTTTTCTCTTTGACATTGGACGACACTCAATCGCACTAATTGTGTCACCTACTTTAGCCTCACCTTTTTCATCATGAATAAGATATTTTTTAAATCTTTTTACAGTCTTGTGATATCTAGGGTGAATAACTTTTCTCTCAACTAAAACTGTAGCTGTTTTTTCACCTGCTATTTTAATCACAGTACCAGTTATTTGTCTTTTTGGCATACTCTCACCCCTTACTTAGACGCATTAGCTGTAATAGCTGTTTGAATTCTAGCGATGTCTCTTCTCGCTACTCTTAACTCACTAGTATTAGTAAGTTGCATTGTCTTTTGCTTTGCTTTTAAAGTAAAAAGCTCTAACTTTTTTTCTTTTAGCATAGCTTTTAACTCTTCTACACTTTTATCTTGAATATCAGTATATTTCATTACTATCCTTTGCAGATATAATCTTACATTTTAATGGAAACTTATGCAAAGCTAGAGTTAAAGCATCTCTTGCAACATCTTCAGGAACACCAGCCACTTCAAATATAATTCTACCTGGTTTGATGTTCATAACCCACTCTTCAACTCCACCTTTACCTTTACCCATTCTAGTCTCAAGAGGTTTTCTTGTCAAAGGTTTATCAGGGAAAACTCTAATCCAAGATTTACCTTGTCTTTTCATTCTTCTAGTCATTGTAATCCTAGCAGCTTCAATTTGTCTTGAATTTACTCTACCAGCTGAAACTGCTTTTAGTGCGAACTCACCAAACTCAATTTTGTTTCCTCTAAAAGATTTTCCTCTGTTTCGACCTTTTTGGACTTTTCTATATTTTGTTCTTTTAGGCATTAACATAACTATTCACCTCTTCTTCTCGATGGTCTTCTACCACCTTTTTTCTCTTCTTTTGGCTCTGCTTGAATACCTTTGGCTAAAACTTCACCTTTGAAAATCCAAACTTTTACACCAATAATTCCATAAGTAGTATTTGCTTCAGCAAAACCATAATCGATTTTTGCTCTAAGAGTATGCAATGGAACCCTTCCCTCTAAATACCACTCAGTTCTAGCCATTTCAGCTCCACCAAGTCTTCCTGCAACTGATACTTTAATACCTTTTGCACCTGACTTTAATGCACCTTGGATTACCTTTTTCATAGCTCTTCTAAATGCAACTCTTCTTTCAAGTTGAGTAGCAACATTCTCAGCAGCAAGTTGAGCAGAGGCTTGAGCTTTTTTCTCTTCTTTGATATTTAAAGCGATATCTTTACCAAACTTTTTAACCAATGTCTCTTTTAGTTTAGTAATATCAGCACCCTTTTTACCAATGATAATTCCAGGTCTAGCTGTTACAATAGTTACTCTAATTTTTTTAGCAGTTCTCTCTATAATAAGATTAGATACACCAGCATAAAAAAGCTCTTTTTTAAGATACTTTCTTAGTTGATAATCTTCTGCAATAAAATTAGCTGTTCTCTCTTTTTTAGGAAACCATCTTGATTCCCAGTTCCTATTAATTCCAAGTCTTAGACCAATTGGATTAACCTTTTGACCCATATTATGCCTCCTCTGCTTTTGCTACTTCTACCAAAATATGAGCTGTTGGTTTTAAAATTCTACTTGCTGTTCCTCTAGCTCTTGGTCTAAATCTCTTCATTACAGCTGCTTTGTCAACTCTACAACTTGTAATTACTACCTCTTCTGGTTCAAAATCTCCATTTGCCACTGCTGAAGCGATAACTTTAGAGATAATTCTAGCTGCTTTATTTGGCATAAACTCTAGTGATGCAAGTGCAAGTTCAGCATTCATACCTTGAACTTCTCTTGCAATCAATCTAGCTTTTGTAGGTGATACTCTTGTAAATTTTAATAATGCTCTACTCATACCTTACCCTTTTCTCTGAACAGAGCCTTTATGACCCTTGAATGTTCTAGTTGGTGCAAATTCACCAAGCTTATAACCTACATGGTTCTCTGTAATAAATACAGGAATAAACTGTCTTCCGTTATGAACATTAATTGTCAAACCAATAAACTCTGGAAAAATTACAGAGCGTCTTGACCAAGTTTTAATTGGCTTGTGAGAACCTTCTGCTTTTGCTTTTAAAACTTTTTTCTTTAGGTGTTCATCTATAAATGGACCTTTTTTAGTTGATCTTGCCATCTCTTACCCTTACTTCTTTCTCTTAGAGATAATTAACTTATCACTAGCTTTTTTCTTACGAGTCTTGTGACCTTTTGTAGGCATACCCCAAGGTGATACTGGATGTCTTCCTGAGTTAGTCTTACCTTCACCTCCACCGTGTGGGTGGTCAATTGGGTTCATCGCTGACCCTCTAGTTTGTGGTCTAATACCTCTGTGTCTCTGTCGTCCAGCTTTACCACCAACAACATTCGCCCAATCTTCAGACCCAACTGTTCCAATAGTAGCCATACACTCACCTAGAACATATCTCATCTCACCTGATGGTAATCTAAGAGATACATACTTTCCATCTCTACCCATAATCTGAGCATAACTTCCAGCACTTCTAGCCATAGAACCACCTTGACCAATATTTAACTCAATATTGTGAACAAGTGTTCCTACTGGAATTGCCTTTAGTCTCATAGCGTTTCCTGTTTTAATATCAAGTCCACTCTCAGCTGACATGATTTTATCGCCTACGCTCATACCTTTTGCTTGAAGAACATATCTTCTGTCACCATCAACATACTTTACAAGACAAATTCTACAAGTTCTATATGGGTCATACTCAACAGTAGCTACTGTTCCCTCTACACCAAACTTGTTTCTTTTGAAATCTATAATTCTATATAGTTTCTTTGCTCCACCTTGTCTGTGACGAGATGTAATTCTACCATTGTTATTTCTACCAGCACTTCTTGGAAGCTTCTTTAATAGACTTCTAACACTAGCTTTTGCTGTAATATCACCACTATCAAGGTTTGTAATATATCTTCGCCCAGCTGAGGTTGGTTTATATGATTTAATTGCCATCTATTTCTCCTATACTGCTAAGCTTTCAATTTTCGCATCTTCTGGTAAAAATACATAGAACTTTTTAAAGTCTGGTCTCTTACCTACGATACCTTTAAATCTCTTTACTTTACCATTAACTCTCATTGAATTTACTTTCAATGGTTTAATACCAAAGTACTCTTGGAAAACTGCTTTTAGACCATTTTTAGTCATTCTTGGGCTAGTTTGAACAACGATAACACCATCTTCTTGAAGTTCAAGAGACTTCTCTGTGTACATAATTGCTTTAATATCTGTAATATCTGCCATCTTAGCTCTCTTTTGTCAATTTATCCCAAACAGCTTTTTCAATTACCACTGAGTGATAAGCAGCTGCTAGGTAAGCGTTTAGCTCATTAGATTCTACCAAATACGCATTTTGAAGATTTCTAAAAGCAAGGAATGTTTTGTCATCGATTAACTCTTTGACTACTAATACATCTCTCTGATTTAGGCTATCTACAAATGCTTTAGCATCTTTTGTTTTACCTGACTCTATAGTAACATTTTCAACAACAAAAAGTCTCTCATTTGCTGCTAGTTCTGCTAACGCATGATAAAGAGCCAACTTTTTCTGTTTTTTGTTTACTTTTTGGTCGTAGTTTCTGTTGTTTTGTGGACCAAATGCAACTCCACCACCAACAAATACAGGAGAACGAAGAGAACCAGCTCTTGCTCGTCCACCACCTTTTTGAGCCCATGGTTTTTTACCACCACCACTAACCATTGAACGGTTTTTAGCCTGAGCTGTATTTGCTCTAAGTCCTGCTGCATAAGCTTTACAATATAAGTAAAGGTTATGTGGATGAACATCTAAAAATGACTCTGGTAGGTCACTTGTTTTAATTACTGTTGTACTCATTATTTAACAATCCTTACCAATCCTCTAGCACCATTATGTCCTGGGATTGAACCTTTTAATACTAATATTCCATTTTCAGCATCAAATGAGATAACATCATTTTTAACTGTTACTTTAGTGTTTCCGTATTGACCTGGCATCTTCTTACCTTTTTGAACACGACCTGGCCACTCAGCATTACCGATTGAACCAATTCTTCTACCAAATCTATGACCGTGAGATGCTGGTCCTCCACCAAATCCGTGTCGTTTCATACCACCTTGGAAACCTCTACCTTTGGTATTTAGTGAAGTTTTAACTAGCTTTGCCTCATTTAGAGCCTCTGTGCTATAATCACCAGCTTCTGTACCCTCTGCCACTGAGATAGTCATAAACTTGTTAAACTCTTTATCAAGACCAAACTTTTTCTGTTGACCTTCAATAGCTTTGTTTAATTTTTTACTATAATTATAAGCAACCAATGCTTTACCGTCTTGACGAACTTCACACACTTTAGTTTCGATAACTTTTAAAAGTGTTACAGGAACACTCGGTACTTCGATAGTTCTACTCATACCTATTTTTTCAACTATAAATTCCATCATCTACTCCTATTTGTCCATTGAACGAATTTCAACATCAACTTCAGGTGCTAAATCTAGCTTCATAAGTGAATCGATAGTATCTGAAGTAGCTGAAACAATGTCAATCATTCTTGCATGAATTCTAATCTCAAACTGCTCTCTACTGTCTTTGTTGACATGAGGAGACTTTAGTACAGTATATTTTTTAATCTTAGTTGGCATTGGGATAGGCCCTCTAAGCTCTGCACCTGTTCGTCTAACAGCCTCAACAATAGACGCAACTGAACGGTCTAAAACGCGATGGTCATAAGCTTTAAGCTTAAGTCTTATTTTTTCCATTTATTTTACCTTTAAAGAACTCGTTAAGGTTACTACAACACATAGCACCCCTAACTAAAATTTGGAACGGTATTGTACCGAGATTAACTTTTAGCATAGAGTAGTTTTTTATCAAAAATTGGATTTTTAAAAAAATTATTTCCTTTTAATAAGGAAATAATAGAGTTATATTATAAAAAGAATGCTATTTAAAATTTAAAAAGGTTTTAGAATCATAGTTATTTTCAAAGATTTATTTATATCTTCATAAACTAAATTATCATCAACCTCTACTTTATAATTTAGAGATAAGTTCTTAAGAAAGGTATGAAATTTTGGCAATGCTTCTTTTTTGAGAGTTATCTCTATTTTATACTTATTATTTTGAATAGGTATTACTACAACTTTATCAAAATAATTTTCTGCATCAATTTTAAATACTTCTGCATGAAAAACTTTAGCCTCAGATGTTATCTCTCTTTTATCTAACTTTTCTAATTCAGTTGATTTCTGTTTATAAAGTTTTTCATTTTTATAATAAGAAACCATCGAAGGAATAACCCATGCAAAAAGTAATAATAGTGATATGGCAAACAAAATTTTAGTTATTGGTGATAGTGATTTTAATCCATTATTCATTTTTTTCTCTTTCTCTATTTTGATGTAAATGAAAATTCTGTCATAAAATTTTCTAATGGTTTTATTACAAACCTACCGTCACGATAAAGTTTTGTTAAACTATTTTTTAATGGTTCAATACCCCAAACAATACCTTTTATATCTACAGCATCTGTTGATATAGTTGCTTTTTTTAATTCTGCATTTTTACCCAAAGCTTGAAATAGGTTCTCTGATACCTTTTCCAATGCTAAGTTTCTCTTATGTGCTAATATCTGTACTCTTTTTTGAGAAACCTCATTCGATATTTTATTATTTTTTATTGAAAAAAAACCACCTAATCCCAAAACTAAAATTAGAGGCAAAATAGAAAAAAGTAAAGAAGATTTTGAACTAGAGTTATCCGAAGAGTTCAATGAAAAAAATGATTTAAATCCCTCTAAAAAGCTATGTCTTTTATTATCTTTTATTTTGATATCATCAAGAGGCTCATTTTTAGTAAAAGCTTTTGTCTCTATCTTTTTATTATCTATTTCTAAAAGTGCTTCCTCTTTACTCTTTTTATCAACTATAGTTGGTGATAGTTCTATCTTTTTAAATGATTTGATATAACTACTCTGAGCAATCTCTTGACTACTTGCCATATGATGAAGTAGATTGTGAATATTACTCTGAGACAACTCTATATGTAGAGACAACTCCTCTCTTAGTACTTTTAGTAATTTAGGGGACTCATCTGTTACTAACATCTCTATATGCTCTGCAAAGTTATATGAGATTTTGTAATATGCTTGCATACTTTTATATACTCTATCTGCAATCTGCTTTTCTGTCAAACCTCTAGTTCCTATTATCCAACTTTGGTGGATTTTGTCAGCTGTAGCAAACATCATAAATAGTTTTCTATCAAATAGACCTATAAATAGTGTTAATTTTTCGTTTAATACATCTTTATAATACTCATACAAAATTGCAAAAGGTGAAAAATACAAAGTAGTAGGAATATCTCCTACATCTATCTCCTCTTGCGTTACAAAATTATCATTGAATATTCTAGCAGTTGCTCTGTTTCTATCATTTTCTTGACTTACAAACTGTTTAGCTACCAGAGAGATAGATACAATATTATTTTGTGGATATTGTGATTGAAGTTTACGAATTCTCTCTATAAATTTTAGCTTATCGCTCTCATGAAAC
>Ga0256843_1000665_pt1 | contig 28855 bp, 18 predicted proteins | sample AlvinellametaG_FD_191572 | JGI IMG/M metagenome (GOLD analysis project Ga0256843, IMG submission 191572) | Pompeii worm associated microbial communities from hydrothermal vent at the East Pacific Rise, Pacific Ocean - Alvinella | ecosystem: Host-associated > Annelida > Integument > Unclassified ... | reverse complement strand
GGGCTATCTAAATCTACATACTTTATGACATCTCTATAGTTAAATGCGAGGTATAGTGCTGCGTTTATGGAGTAAGGTCCCTCTAACATAGAACCTAACATACATGAAACCTTCTGCTCTCGTAAGTACTCAAGTATTTCAATAGCTTTACTCATCCCTCCACACTTCATAAGTTTAATGTTAATCATATCTGCACTCTTTGTTTGAACAATATGCTTCACATCCTCCAAAGTAAACGCTGCCTCATCTGCTAAAAGAGGGATATTACTAGCATCTTTTATGCTTTTTAAGGCCTCTATCTCTTTAGCTGCTACTGGTTGTTCTAAGAGTTTTATATCTAAATGCTCTACAGAGTGTAAGTAGTGCAGAGAACTCTCTAAACTCCATGCCTGGTTTGCATCAATAAGAAGTTCCGCATGAGGTAGTTCTTTTTGGAGTAGCTCTGTTACTTCTATGGCATGCTCTATATCTTTTCCTAACTTCACCTTGAGTATATTTTGTCCTTGAGCACAAGCTACTTGTGCATCTCTGAGCATATTCTCTTTACTCTGTAAACTTATAGTTATATCTGTTTGAATAGGCTCAAAAGTTTTAAGTCTAAAGGCACCTAGTAACTGCATAAGTGCAATGTCCACACTAGCTTTAGCACTAGAGCCTATCTCTTTTGTATGAAGAAGAGCCATCCCCTCTTTTGGACTTAGACCAAGAAGCTCTCTATGTAATGCTTTTAATGTTGTTTCTATACTCTCAAGGTTCTCTCCTGTAACAGCATATGTATCGGGTGCTTCACCAATACCAACACTCCCATCACTACAGACAATGTAAATCCGTATAAACAGAGTCTCCTCAACTCTTCTTAATGCAGTTATAAAGGGAACTTTTAGGGGAATAGACTCTCGTGAAATTTTTATGGATGTTATATGTTTCATATATTTCCTTTTAGTAACTCATATATGTGAGAATTTTTGCAACAAAAAGACCACCTACTGTACCTATAAGGTAACCCATAATCGCCATAACTACACCTATGCTCACAAGATTTTTATTGTAAGTAGCGGCTAAAATGGGAGCAGAGGCGACCCCACCAATGTTACTTAAAGAAGCAACAGAAACACTAAAGAGGTCTAAATGAAACATACGAGCACCTAGCAGCATAATAAATGCATGGAGCAGCAATATGAGAAAACCTGCCAGAACATAACTTCCCAAACCAGAAAAGTTTTCTATCACAGCATGTGACCCAATAAGTGCAATCATCATATAGAGCATTGAGTTTGCTACCTCTTGTGTTCCATTGAGTGCTCTTAACTTTGTAAAGGATGCTATAACACCAAAGAGTGATGCAAGAAGTACTGTCGTTGTCGTTGTGTTAATGAAAGTCACAAAAGTACTAAGATACTGCGTTACAAAAGAGATAGCTAATGCTAAAACAATGAGACTCCAGTAACGCTTAGACCCTAGAGTACAAGCACATCCCATTTCAATAAGAGCATTAGCAGATGTTTGTGCCTTAGTGAACTTGTTAAAGTAATTTGCAAAAGGAACTACAAAAAGTAAAATCATTACCCAGAGTGTATAGTTAACACTGTCGACAACTAAGGCGTATGCAAAAACATCCTCTTTAACATCTAAAGCAGAACCTACAGCTACCATATTTGCTGTACCACCCATCCAAGAACCAGCAAGTGCTCCAAAGGCTTCTGCCATTTGAGGGGAAAAGTGAAAAAGTGTCGCTATTACTATGAAAGAGAGAGCGATGGACGTAACAGCAAGAATATAGGCGATTATAAGAGACTTACCAAGCCGTTTAAAGTAAGAAAAATCAACTTGTAGAAGCATTAAAAAGAGCATCGCAGGAAGTAAATTTGTTTTTAGGGTTTTATAAAGCCCATTGATTTCACTGTTGTTTTCAAAAAAACCAACAGTTGCAAGAGCCATACTCCCCGCATAAATAAAGACAACTGCAGGAATAATTTTAAAAACTTTTAAAGAGGTACGACTCTCTAACATATAAAAGAAGGCTGCAAGAGATGCTAAAGTAAAGAGGTAAAGAAAAGGATTTGTTATCAAACTGTTGCCCTCTATTTTTTTTATAAGTGTATCATATTAGAAATTATATGTGGGGAAATTATGAAAAAAATAACTTTAGTACTTATCTCTGGACTCGCGTTTACATCTTCTCTTTTTGGTGTAGATTTAAGCGACAAAATTGAGAACAGCTCTCTTGTTGTCTACAACACAAATATTGGTTTGGTTCATGAAGAGCGTGCACTCAGTATTAAAAATGGAGAAGAGAGCATTCGCTATGGAGATGTTGCAAGTAGTATAGACACAAGCTCTATAAATGTTACTCTCCACCCTGAAATTGAGTTACTTTCACAACACTATAGACATGACAAACTTACACTCAAAAAATTACTTCAGGCAAATATAGGTAAAAAGGTAGATGTAAGACTCCTTCGTAATAAAAATGAGTTTAAAATTATTACAGCAACTCTACTCTCCTACTCACATAACGAAGCACTCGTTCGTACAATAGACTACAAAATTATAACAGTTGCCAATAAAAACATTATTTTTGACGAAGCTGCACAGGAGTTTACAACAGAACCTTCGCTTCTATGGAAGGTCAATACAACAGCCGATGTCAACTGCGATGTAAAACTAGACTATCTCATAAAAAATATCTCTTTTACTAGTAACTACATACTTAACCTTGATGGGAACAACTCCTCATTATCAGGTTGGGTAAGTATTAAGAACAATTCTGGAAAAGATTTTAAAGATACAAAACTACTTCTTCTAGCTGGAGATATAAACAGAGCACAACAGCCACCACGTCTCTACAGAGCAAAAGCACTACAAAGCAACTCTACTACTATAGTAGAAAATGCTTATGCAGGTTACCATCTCTACAGAGTTCCTTTTCATGTTTCGCTTGCAAACAATGAGACCACTCAAATTAAATTTTTAGAGCAATCTCCTATACATATACATACACAGTATAAGGTTTCACTCTCGAACCCTCTCTACTTACATGGACAAAGAAGTGCTAAAGTCGAGCAGTTTGTAACACTCGCTCCCTTAGAAGTAGCACTTCCTCAAGGAACTATTAGAACCTACTCGCATCTACAAGATGAGACTATTCTACTTGGTGAAACAGCTATTGAGCATACAGCCAAGAGAACACCTCTGAACTTAAAATTAGGAACAAACTTTGACACAAAAGTAGTACAAAGTGTTCTCCAAAGAGATGACTCCAAAGAGTATCTTCGTGCTGACATAGAGTACAAAGTTATGAACCAGTCAGATACAATAAAAACAATTGAGCTCAATGTACCCTTTGCACCAGATGAAGAGAATACATTTACAACACAAACGGAATATACTCTCTCTCAAGAGCAGACACTTCGTTTTATAGTTGTTCTCAACCCACAAACAGAAACAACTTTTCAAGTTCACTATGAGAGTAAAAAATAATGGCAAAATATATCATACTAGATACAGAAACAACAGGTACCGGTGAAGAGGATCGTGTTATACAACTTGGATACATTGTTTTAGGAACAAACCCTATAGAAGTTCATAATGAGTTTAACTCTTCACAAAGAGCAATTAGTTTTGGTGCTATGGAAGTACACGGTATTACTCCAGAGATGATAGAAGGAAAACCTCTTTGTACAGAGACATCTGCATACAAAAGACTTTTAGAGCTTAACACTCCAGAGAACTACCTTATTATTCATAATGCACCTTTTGATATAAAGATGCTTGAGAAAGAGGGTTTTAGTACACAGATGAAAGTGATAGACACACTCAGAGTTGCAAAACACCTACTTCCTGATGAAGAGGCTCATAGACTTCAGTACTTCCGTTACAAGATGGGACTCTATAAGCAAGAGCAAAAAGAGGCAGATGCTCTTGGCATTGTCATAAAAGCACATGATGCTATTGGAGATGTACTTGTTCTGAAACTTCTTCTAACAAAACTAAGAGAAGCTGTACAAAAAGAGTACCCAAATGAAAATCCTGTTGAGAAAATGGTTGACCTAACCAATACACCTATACTTATAAAAACTTTTCGATTTGGAAAACATAAAGGGAAAGAACTTTCAGAGATAGCACAAGAAGATCCTGGCTATTTACGATGGATGCTGAGTTCTATGGAAAATATAGATGAAGATATGAAATACTCAATAAACTACTATTTAACCTAAGAGTGTTCCACTCCTACACACTTAAAATAAGAAACTTATAATTATAAAATAATAGTTATAAGTTTTAATAATCTAACTTTTTTTCTTCTTTTTAATATGGGTATTTTTGTAACAAATAACAAAATTGTGATTTTATATTCATAATTCTTTCAAATGCCCTACTCATCACATCTTTATAACATTTTCATCACTTTTTCATCACACAGGACATAAAATTCTCTTATAATTTAAGCTTACTCTAGATTAGTTTTTTTTATACTTAGTGAAATTTAACTATTGGAATTTGTTATATGACAGACTCCAAACCAAGGAATTATATGTTACATTTAAAATCATATGTCGGTTCTATCGTTTTAGCAGCACTTCTGCTTCAAGGCTGTGGTAGCAGTTCTGATTCAGAAACTACAACAGATACTGCAGCAGCAACAGCTGCAGTAGAAACTTTTGATGCAACAACAAGCTTCTTATCTTCAAGTGCACTTTCAGATGAAGAGAAAGCACAGGTTACATCTGACTTAACACTCAAGATGGCAGCACTTGATGCATCTAATGAGCAGATGAAAACATTTGTTGACTCACTTATTGCAAAGCAAGAGACTATTACAAATAGAAAAGAGGCTTATGAGGCTATTGCCAAGGCAATGACTTCAAATACTACAGATGCAGCTGCTGCTCCTGAGCTACATACTGCAAGTATCTTAAGTACTATTACAGATCCTGTAACAGACCTTGTAACAGATGGTATAGTAGACCTACTTGACACAAGTGTTGGGAATGAGATTACGGCTGCTACTTTTGATGTAGTTCTTAACTCAGAGGGTGTAACAGTTGTTATGATTGATGCTGCACGTGCATCAGAAACTATGGCAGAAATCATGGTAGATGCATTAGAAGCAGACTGGAGTCTAACAGACAAGATGTGTCCAATGCTTCAAGAGAATGTAGAGTTTGGTGAAAAGTTTACTGCACTTGCTGAAGAGAGTGACCTTGTTGGTAGATTTTTCTTTGAACGTATTGATGCACCAATGTATGCTTGTTTAGCAGATGCAATGATTCTTTCAAATGATGATGAAGATGCAGTAAATAACCGTGATTATGGTGACTATGCTGTGAAATACTCAACAAATGGTTACATGGCTCTTCTTATGGACCGTTATGCAACTGACTACTTTATTGCACCAACAGGTTCAACTGAGGTTCGTCGTGCAGACAAATTTGTATCACTTCTTTTAGATACTGGTCTAGCAGCTGATTACAATGCAACATCAAAAACTTTTGAAAACCATGGTGATGGTAATGAGCTTACAAACGAAAAATTCTTCTATGCACTTTTTAAGACACCAAATACTACTGCACAGTTTATCTCTGCAATGGAAAAAATTGATGAAGATGTAAAAGTAATGCTTATGGACAATATTTTCTTAGGTACACAAGAGAATGGTACTTCAGATACTATGCAGGGTTACCTAAACATTATTGCAATTGGTTCATCTATGTATGATGGAATCTATGGTACAAAAGATGAAAATGGTGTTCGTCAAAATGCATTTGGTTTTGGAGCATACACTGCAGACTTTATTAACTTTGCACTTCTTATTCCTATGGACCGTTATGTATCTTATGGAAAAGCATTTGTAAATGCTGGTTACCAGTATGCAGCATTCCATGGTATTGATGTATGGGCAGGTGTTTCTGACACAGTTAAAGCAGCTTGGAATGCTTACACAAGTGATACAACAGCAGATACAAACACAACAACAGCTACAAATGCACCAGCACGTTCAGCAGGTTTAGGTATTACAGAGTCTGATTGGACTGGTGATATTAAAGACCTTTTTGTAAGTGCATGGGGAAGAGTAGACTATATCGACTTATATGATGCATTTAAAGATGAGAACTCATCTGTATGGACTGAACTTTCAGACCAAGCGAATGCAGCTTACCATACAGTAATTGATGGTCGTGATGACAATGGTACACTTGTAAAAGAGTGGTCAACAGAAATTCATAATGACTTAAATGTATTTGATGATGAAGTTTATGGTTTCCATGGTCTTATAGAACTTGCAACACAAGAAGATATTTACTATGCAACTTGTGGTAACAGATCGACTAACTACATTGGTGTTACAGAAGTTTGTGAAAACAATGAAAGTTACACAATGGAAAATGCAAAAGCAGCATTTACACTTCCTCCATTTGCAGACTTAACTTGGTCTTATGTTTATGGAACAGCGAAAGATGGTGCTACAGCTTATGTAAGTGACAATATTAATGCTGACTGGTTTGCTGACCTAAGCGACAATGACTTAGTACGTCAATACTTCTACCCAAGTGCAGACAATGTTTACATTCCTAACTGGATGTTATCAATTAACTGGTTATCACTTCCAACAAATGTAACTGATGCAAAAGTAGAAGCAAAAGACTTTAGTTTTAACTCTGGATACTTTGACATCTATGTGACATCAACAAATCCGGCACTTCTTACAGATATTGTAGATGCTAACGGTACTGTTATTGATAGTGCAGAGATTGATCTTTCTGAACTGAGAGATGTAAATGTAACAAGAGTAGAGATGGGATCAGATACAGTAATTGCTGTTGATGAGAACGGAACAACACTTGATGGTCTCTATGTATACCAAGTACGTGTAATCTCTCCAGAAGATACAGCTGCAGTTCTTAACAAAATTACAGACTGGAAAAGTACAGTTGAAGCATGGAAAGATGCTCTTCTAGTAGCTATTGGACTTGATTCAAGTAGTGCAGCAAATGTTGATACAACAGATGCAAATACTACAACTACCGATACAAACACAACGGTAACAGATACTAATACTACAAATTAATATCACAAATGTGACAACTTGCTTTAAGCTTGTTGTCACTATAATATATCAAAATTTCTTATAATAGAGCTCTTTGGAACTTTACTATAAAAAATTTCAATTTATAGGTCTTCTTTATGTTAAAAAAAACACTTCTCTTATCACTTGCAGTAAGTTCTTTACTTGCAACAAATGGTGTTAACCTTATTGGTACTACTACAGTCTCTCGTTCTATGGGTGGAACAGGGGTAGCTTTCTACTCTAGTGCAGCAGGTGCACTACATAAAAATGTCTCTTTAATGGGTGACATTGGCAACAAAGATGAGTTTCAATTTGATATGACATATTTTAATGCAACTGTAACATCAAGTGTCTATGACAAAATGCCACTTAACCTCAACACTGATGGCACAAGTCTACCAAGCTATAGAGCACCAACTTCTGCTACAAGTGAACCTATGCTTGACACAAGCTTCATCCCATCTATGTCTTATGCAACACGGATTAATGACAAAACAGTCTTTGGATTTGCAATGATTGGCTCTGCTGGTATGGCAACACAGTATGAAGGTGAGTATGCACAAAGACAGATGAATACATCTATGATGCTTATGAAACTTGTACCGGGTATTTCCTATAGAAATGGAAACACTACCTTTGGTTTTGCACCTGTTCTTGGTCTTGGTTCTATGTCTTTAAACTATGATGAACGCTACATTGATCCAAAAACTGGCGACCCATACCCATATGGGACAAAGCCACAATCTCAAAGAGAGGGACTCTTTGGAACAAACATTGGTGGAGAAGATTTAGTTCCAGCCTTTGGATTTAAAGCAGGTATGGATGTAAAAGTTACTGAAAAATTTCGTTTTGGTATCTCTTATGACTCTGCACTGAAATATACATACAAAAATGTAGCAAACTTCTCTCAATTTGGTCCTAGTGGTATTGTTTATATGGCAGATGAGTGGATGTATAATAATACAACTTCATTTCCAGGTGGTGCGATTGGACTCTCAGGAGACAACTCAACAATTTCACAACAACTACAACTTGCTGGTCTTCCTGCAGTAGCAGCTGATGCTATTCAAGCACTTGCAGGAAGTGGTACTGTTCAAGGGGCACTCAATGCTACAAACCCAGATAGTTTAGATGACCTTATTTTAGAACAGCCATGGGAAATTGCCATAGGTTTTGCCTATGACATCTCTAAAGAGATGGTTTTTACTTGTGACTACCGTTATATTGCATGGGGGTTAGCAGAGGGGTATAAAGATTTTGGTTGGACAAATCAAAATGTTTTTGCTTTTGGTCTAGAGCACCACACAAAAACACTTAAACTTCGTGTAGGGTATAACTATGCAGCATCTCCTATTTCAAGTGTAAGTGGAGAGGCAGGAGCTATGCTTACAGATGTTCAAGGACACCTCATTTTTGACCAGGCACTCTCTATGCTCAACATGGTTGGTTTTCCAGCAATTAGTACTACACACTTTACAGCTGGTTTTGGTTATGCGTTTAGCCCAGATATGGACTTTGATTTTGCAGCTGTCTACTCTCCAGAAGCTACAACTTCTCGTTCAGGACAACTGAGTCCAATTGACCTCTATTTAGATGGCTTAAATATGTCTTATGCATATGAAACAAAAATGGAACAACTTAGTCTCTCTTTTGGAATGAACTATAGATTTTAAAGGAAGCAGCATGAAACTTTCACTACTTACAGCGACAGCCCTCTTATTTAGCACCTTTTTTGTAGGGTGTGGAGACAATTTTAACAGTGACAACTTCGCTACAAAGGTCTACCCTACCTACCCTTCTACTACCGGTCGTTTTATTGATGCTGGTGTAGAAGGTCTAAACTACACCATTGCTATAGATGAGAGTCTTATAACACCAGATACGGCTATGAATACAACAGAGGCAGGTGGTAACTTTGAATACCTCTATGGAGAGATTCTCCTTTTTAAAATTGGGAACTTAACACTTGGTAAAGCAGTAGCCCTATCAACAATTACACCTAAAGACATCGTCTCTTATGAAAACTTAGAGTTAAATACATCTATATATGCCCCTGAAGTAAACAACCGAGTACGACTCTTAATCTCTTTAGATACAGACAATGATCCAGACAATGGTATAACCATTAGTCCTACTATGCAAGAACAAGCAAAGTCATGGGATACACACATTGACTATAGCCTCTCAGAAAGTGCTTTTACTACAGCCTTAAATGCAGTTACAAAAGGTGATATTGCTACAGTTGCAACAAAAGCTGAAGCGGAAGCACACTTTGCAAAGTCACTACGTTGTGTCTACTCTGGTGCCTATAGAGGAAGTTGGCTTATTGAAGGCAAAAAAGAGGGATTTGTAGGTGTAATGATTCAAGCCGATGGTGTTATAGTAGCACTTGGTGATGGACAGGACATAAACAATGATGGTAACTATAGTGAAGTCATCTACTCAAAAGGTATTCACAATATGGATACAGGATACTATAACTTTGATTCAACATACCATTTTGACACAGAAGCAGGAAGAATTGTAAGTAGTGACCTTACTGACATCAATGGCTCAGGAAGTTCACAAGGGTACAACACAGTCAATGGACTTTTTGTGCAAGTTGTTGATGGAAACACTTTTGAAGGCTCTTATACAGCAAGTAGAGTGGGAGAAGGAAGCGATACCTCTTACCGCTACACAGGGTATGGCTACCAAAATGCACAAGGTGTGGATGGTGCAGATGTCAACGACTCTATATTAGGACTTTTCTCCTTTGATGTAAGAAACGATGGAAATGTAACAGGTCTCATTCACGATGCAAGAACAAACGCTGAACCTTCCCTTACTGGAAACATTAATTTTCAAACAGGTGAAGTCAAACTCGATTTAAACTCTGGTCTAGGACATACAGTTAGTGGGAACATTAACTTTGAGACAAACAGCTCAAATGTTCTCCTAAATTGGTACGATGCCAACGGTGTAATACTTGGATATATTCAAGGTATAGGATGCCAATTACAACCACCTTTAAATAACTAAAAATAATATCACATCAAAATTATGTAAAGAAGCTACACACTTTACATAATTTTTTGATAACTTTGTGATATATTCTCAAGAATTAAGCCATCTTCCATTATTATAAATTATTATAATCTTAAAGACTAGAAGTCGTATATATTAAAGGAGATTTATGAAACATTTTTTACTACTGTTTTTACTCATAGGAACTCTTTGGGCTAAACCCACCTATAACATTGCCATTATCTCTGACGGGGACACAGAGTATAATGCTGCGTTAGAAGCTGCACTTAAAAATGAGATTACCCAGCTCTTAAGTGGTGACTTTAATGTTAAGTTTCCAAAAGAACTCTACAAAAATGGGCATTGGAACTACTCTACTATTGCAGCACATGTAAACAAAGCACTCAAAGACAAACGTTCTCACATGATCATAACACTAGGGGCTCTCTCTTCACACTATATTTCAAGAAAAAATCGTTACCCTAAACCAGTGATTGCAACAGCTATTTTAGATCCTAAAATGCAAAAAGTACCCTACAAAAATGGGACATCTGGAAAATGGAACTTAACCTATGTAAGTGCAAACCAGACTCTTAACCAGGACATAGATGTTATTACACAACTTTTAGATGTCAAAAAGATTTCTGTTCTCATTGATGCTGTTTTAATTAAAAACACTCCAGAGATTGGTCGTTACATAAACAAACGTTTTAAGAAAAAAGGTATTACAGTTGAGCTCATTCCTATTGGAAAAAACATTCAAGAGGACTTAGATAAAGTCTCTGAAGACACAGACATTGTCTATGTGACACCTCTATTTCAACAGACGAAAGAGCAGAGAAAAGAGATTTATGACAGACTCATCATTCGTGAGCTTCCAAGTTTTGCGAGTGCCGGTCAAGATGATGTTGAACTTGGAGCCCTTTTTGGAAACTCTCCTCCTACAGACATTAAACGTTTTATTCGTCAAATTGCCTTAGATGTGCAACAGATAGCATTAGGCTCAAATGCATCCGAACAGTTTGTAAACTTTGCACCAAATCCTGCCCTCTCCATAAATATGAAAACAGCAAATGAAATTGGCTACACACCAAGCTGGGAGCTTCTTAGTAAGGCAACAATTATAAACTCTGAAGAGAGTGACTCTCACTTCTTTAACATTAGTGAAATTATGGACAGAGCAGTAAAACACAATCTTAGTGTAGTTGCAAGTGAACACCAAATAGAACTCTCTGAGGCCGACTTAAACAAAGCAGATGCCCTCTTCTTACCACAGGTACATATTGGAGCAGAAGCTGTCAAAATTGATGAAGATAGAGCTATTGCAAGTTTTGGGCTTTACAATGAAGCAACTATGGATATCTATGCAAAAGTATCACAGCAGCTCTTTAACCAAAAAGTTACAGCACAGATTAGTGTAAATGAGAACTTCTTAAAAGCACAAAATAAGGCAACTGACTTTATTAAACTCGATGTTGGTCTTGCAGCTGCTGTAAACTACCTCCGAATTTTACAACTACGTACAAAACTTACAATTGAGAAAAACAACCTTGAACTCTCTAAAACAAATATGCGTGCAGCCATTACACGTCAAAACATTGGTATAGGAAACTCTAGTGACATCTACCGTTGGCAGACACAAATTGCAGGAGAGAAAAAAAGTGTACTCTTTACACATGCAGCACTCCAACAGGCAAAACACTCACTCAATGCACTTTTAGACTTACCACAGGGACTCCCTCTAAACTTTGAAGCTATTGATATGCAAAATGAAGTTTTTATGACAAGTAACAAAGAGATGAAACAGTACTTCTTAGATCAGACTAAATTTTCCAAATTTCAATCTTTTCTCGTCAAGACATCTAAAAAGAATATGCCCTCTATTCAACAGTACGATGCACTAGAGGTAGCAAGAAAACTCATTGTCGAATCCAATGATGATGCCTTTTACATGCCTACAGTTAGTTTTGAGGGGGGAACACGTGTTCACTTTGTAGATGCCACAAATGAGACAAGAGATAAAAACCCCGATAAGTACGGTGACTTACCTTACTCTGACAATGTAGACTGGGAAGTTGGAATATTTATTCGCTTTCCTCTCTATGAGGGTGGTGCAAAAAAAGCCACACTCCAAGCTTCCAAAGCGGCACTACTTATTGCACAAGCACAAAGAAGGGACCTCATAAATAGAGTAGAAAAGAATGTACGAAATGCTCTCTACCAAGCAAAAGCATCTTACCTATCCATTAAGCTTGCACAGAGTGCTTCGGTAAGTTCTAAAAAGAACTTGGAGCTTATTAAAGGGGTTTATGCACAAGGAAACATTGGTATTGTTGACCTTTTAGATGCACAAAACGCGGCACTACGTTCTGCACTTGTTGAGAATAATACTCGCTATGCATTTATGCGTGACTTACTGATTTTACAGCATGACATTGGGCAAGTAAACTTCTCACTAAGTAGTGATGATTGGAACAAATTTTTAAACGCTCTTAATGAGCATAATCCAGAGATGGAAGAAGAGGAAGAGTAAACATGATAAAGTACTTACTAATAGCTATAACAATGCTAATGGTCGTAGGATGTAATGACAAAGAACCAGAAGAGAAAATTCGTTTAGTAAGGACCATAAAACTTACTCCAACTAAAGCAACTTCTACACATAGTTTTAACGGTATTGCTCGGTCAGATGTTGCAGCAAGACTCAGTTTTAATGTAAGTGGTACAATTAAACGTGTTTACATAAGAGATGGACAGAGAGTCAAAGAGGGTGACATTATTGCTTCACTCAATGACTCCTTTTTTAAACTCAAAGTAGCGGAAGTAAAAGCCTCTTTAAAACAGGCAAAAGTAAAGCTTGAAAATGCAAAGAGTCGCTACAAAAGGATTAAACAACTCTATGTTAACAGAAGTAGTTCCCTGAGTGATTTAGATAATGCTAGAACAACAAAAGACTCTGCCTATGCTAACTACAGAGCTATGAAAAATCGCCTCGAACAAGCACAACTTAAACTCAGCTACACAAAACTTCGTGCACCTATGAATGGTTCTATCTCTGACTTAACTATTCATAAGGGAGAGAATGTCACACCTGCCATTAAAATTGCTTCTATAAGTTCCACAAAAAGTATTGAAGTACCAATTAGTGTTCCAGGTTCACTCATTGACAATGTAAAAGAGGGACAAAAATGTATAGTAACTTTCGATGCTATTCCCAATAAAAAGTTTGAGGCTGTTGTTATAGAAGTAAGTCATGCATCTAGTAAAAGAACAACCACATTCCCTGTTGTTGTAAGATTAACAAAACACCATAAAAAAATCCATCCTGGTATGTCTGCTTCTGTACGTTTTAACTTTCATAGTGACAAAACAAAAAAGACCTTTGTTGTCCCTGTACATGCACTCATGGAAGATGAAAAGGGTCACTACCTTTATGTTGTCACGAACATTAGCAACGGTATTGGTGTTATAGAACGTCGTGATGTAGTGCGTGGAGAACTCACAACAAATGGTATTATTATTAGAAGTGGTGTAGAGAGTAACCTTCAAGTCTTAACCGCAGGAATGAGTCGTGTGCATGAAGGTCAAAAAGTAAGAGTAAGCAATTGAAAAAGTTAACTGAAGTTGTCATAAAAAAAGACAAGGTAACCATCACCTTTTTACTCTTCTTCCTTGTTGGTGGAATTATGGCTTACTTTAATATGCCACGAGCGAAGGATCCCAGTTTCTCCATTCATACTGCAGTTATTTCCACTATATTTGCAGGAGCTACACCGAGTCGTATAGAGTCTCTTGTTACCATTCCCATAGAGAGACAACTCAAACAAGTAAATGAGATCAACACGATAAAGTCTGTCTCTAAAAATGGTATCTCTACAATTTATGTGGACATTAAACAGCAGTACAAAGACTTAGATCCCATCTGGGATAAAATACGTAAAAAAATTGAAGCAACAGATTTACCTCAAGAGGTTGGTCTCCCTAAACTTGACGAAAATTTCAATGAAGTCTATGGAACACTCATAAACATCATTGGAGAGGGGTTTAGTTATGCTGAACTTGAAAATATTGCAAATGAGGTAAAAAAAGAGCTCATTAACCTTCCAGATGCAGGAAATGTAGAGATTATTGGTCTACAAAAACAGCATATTTATATTGAGTTTTCCAACTCAAAACTTGCAGAGTTAGGTCTCTCTCCCGATGCCCTGAGTAAAATTATTCAAGAGAGAAACATTATTACTCCTGGTGGTGCTATAGACATTGGTCCGCAGCGTTTAACACTAGAACCTACAGGGAACCTCAAAAGTATAAAAGAGTTAGGAAAAACTATTGTCCCTCTTCCTGGACGTAAAGATGTTGTCTACCTTGAAGATATAGTCTCCATTCGTGAGGGCTACAGTGAACCAAAGGACCCTCTGACTCGTTCAAATACAGAAGAGAGTCTTCTCCTCGCTATCTCTGTTGTAGATGAGGGAAATATTATTGCACTTGGAAAAGCTATTAAAGAAAAAATAGACTACCTCGAAGAGCAGTATCCTATTGGAGTTGAGTTTAATGTCGCGTTTGATGAGCCAAACTTAGTTGAACATATTGTAAATAACTTTACAAGCTCTATAGTTATTGCCATCATTATCATTATGGTAGTTATGCTAAGTACTTTAGGATGGAGAACGGGACTTATTGTTACCTCTTTAATTCCAAGTACCATCTTAACCTCCCTCTTTATCATGTGGCAAGCAGACATCGGTCTCAATCAGGTTTCACTCGCTGCACTTATTATTGCACTTGGGCTTTTAGTGGACAACTCTATTGTTATTAGTGAGTCTATTATTGTAAAAATGGATGAGGGACAATCCGCTTTAGAAGCTGCGTTAAACGCGGTAAAAGAGTTACATATTTCTCTTCTTACATCTTCCCTTACTACTGCTGCAGCTTTCTTACCGATTTACCTGGCAGAGTCAACAGCGAGTGACTACACTTCATCCCTTTTTGAAGTTGTATTTATTACGCTTATGAGTTCATGGTTCCTAGGGTTAACTATTGTACCAATGCTAAGTTACCTCTACTTAAAACCGAGAAAGAAACCTCGTTTTACATACAACAACCCTATGTGTAACACCTTTAAACTACTTCTCATTAACTCATTAAAGTATAGAGCATTTTCACTTTTAGCTATTATTGGGATTTTTATTTTTGCTCTCCTTCTCTCTTTAGGTATTCCAAAAATATTTTTCCCACCCTCTGCACAACCCTCAATGGTTGTAAGAATTTCACTTCCTATTGGAACGTCTATAGATGAGACGCTTAAAACAGTGAAAGAGATGGAACACTACTTAGAGTCTAAACGTCCTGAACTCATTCTCAATTACACTAGTTTTGTAGGAAAAGGAGCTCCACGATTTTGGATTAACAATACACCGACTCCAAACTCTAATGAGTATGCAGAGATTTTAGTCAATGCTGTTTCACTCGAAGCATACGAAGAGATTCAACCACAAATTGAACTCTTTGGTTTTAACCACTTTGCAAACGCAGAGGTAAGTGTAAAAAAACTAGACAATGGGCCTCCTGTTAAGAATCCTGTACAGATTAGAATTATTGGCGACAATGTTGAACAAATTTCTCAACGTGCTTATGCACTTAAACAAGCACTTACAGAGACAAAAATGGTCTACCAACTCGATGATGACTGGGGTGTCTGGACACAAAAACTTGTTGTAGACATTAACCCATCTCTCGCATACCATGCGGGTGTAAGTTACAACGATATTGCCTCCTCTTTACAAACAGCACTCACAGGAAGAGACATTACTCAATTTAGAACAGACACAAAAACGATTCCAATTACAATGCGTTCCAACCATGCACTTAAGTCTTCTCTAGAGACACTAGAGGGAACACTTGTTTTTGTTCCAGCTACAAATAAATCTGTTCCCCTAACACAGGTAGCAAACATAGATGTTGTCTGGAAGCCGCCTAAAATTGTTCGTTACAATGGTATTCATACTATTACCGTTACCGCACAACTCAAAAAAGAGATTACAGCATTTGATGTCAAAGATGCTATAGAACCTTGGTTACAAGCACAGAAATGGGGCATTGGATTCCGTTATGAGTTTGGTGGTGAAGTTGAGAGTTCTAACGAAGCACAAGGAGCAGTCTCTGCGAAACTTCCTGTTGCTGCTATGATTATTATTATTTTACTTGTTATGCAGTTTAACTCCTTTAAAAAAGTTGCACTTATTCTTGTGACTATTCCTTTAGGAATTATTGGAGTTATTTTTGGTATTTTCTTAACAGACTCTTACTTTGGCTTTATGACATACCTTGGTATTATCTCCCTCGTAGGAATTGTAATTAACAATGCCATTATTCTTATTGAACGTATTGAGTATGAACTAGAGGTCAATAAACTCTCGCCACAAGATGCAATTATAGAAGCTGCACAGAGACGTATTCGTCCTATTATTCTTACAACTGCGACAACGATTGGTGGTCTTATTCCTCTGTGGATGAGTGGTGGACCGATGTGGGAACCGATGGCAATTGCCATTATTTTTGGTCTGAGTTTTGCGACAGTACTGACACTTGGAGTTCTACCAATCTTTTATGCAATCATCTTTAAAGTGAGTTATCCTAAAGATTATGTCTTTATTCATCAAGATATATGTATACTCGATAGATAGAAGTTTTGAACTAAAGAATGAGAGAAAAAAGAAGAAAAAACAGAGCTGCGAAAGAGGCACTTATGAGTGCGTAAGGTAGCTGTGTTTTTACATGCTCTACCACTTCACACTCTGCTGCCATTGAAGATATAATTGTTGTATCTGAGATGGGTGAGCAGTGATCACCAAAAACCCCTCCGCTTATAACAGCACCAATAACAAGTGGCATATCTACATCCATACCAGCAGCCATAGGAATCGCTATAGGCATCATAATACTAAAAGTTCCCCATGATGTTCCCGTAGAAAAAGAGATAACGGCACTTAAGAGAAAAATCATACTTGCTAAAAAATATGCAGAGAGGAACTCTTCTGCAAAAGAGGCCAAATAGAGTCCAGTTTTAAGCTCCCCCGTGACATCACCCATAGCAAAAGCAAAAATAAGAATGAAAGAGATAAGAACAAAATCTTTCGCACCCATGAACGCAGTTGTACTCCATCTCTTCAAAGAGAGGTTTCCACTCCCAACATAGTAAAAAAGTGTAAAAAAGAGTGTTGTAAGCATTGTGTAAAAAATAGCACTTGAACCACTCCCCTTAAGAATATTTCCCTCTCCTGTTATGTATAAGAAGAGAAAAACTAATGCTATCATAAGAGTAATTGGTAGTAGCATATAGTACATACTTTTTTTCTCAACTGACACATCTGTGGCGTTTAAGGAGGGTCTGTAACTTGCATATTTCATAGCACCAATATTTATGTCAAAATAGATAAAGAGAAAAGTAATAATAAGTGCAAAAATAGCATAAAAGTTGTAAGCAAGTGAGGAGAGAAGTGTCTCTAAAGGAGTCGCTTCTATATAGCCTAAGCTGCTCTGCGTAGCAATAAGTCCTAGAAGGAGTGCTCCATACCCATTAAGTACTATTAGAGAGCCTATGGGTGCAGATGTAGAGTCACAAACAAACGCGAGCTTCGCATGAGGAATTTTATATTTGTCACAGAGTGGTTTACCTACAGCACCTGAGACTAAAGCTGTTATGGAGGTCTCTATAAATATGACCACACCGAGTATGTAACTTAACATGAGTGCTGAACGCGGAGAGTTTACAAAGCCTCTCTTCTCTAAAACATACTCAACAAATCCACCGACTCCACCACTCTTCTCAATAAGTGCCATAATAGCACCCGCTAAAATGACAAAAGCCAATGTTTTAAGGATCCATGGTGTCTGTAAAAGTGTACTAAAGAGTGTAGTAAGTGCTTCTATACTCGCAATAATGCTAAAGTCATGAAGTAGTAACTCACCTAAAAGCACTCCACTTAAGAGGGAAAAAATAACATTACGTGTAAAGAGTGCTAAAGCGATAGCTAAGAGAGAAGGGAGAAGAGAGAGAGCAGAGAGTTCTATAGAAAATTCCTAGAACTCAACTGCCATACGAAGGAGACCTAAACGACCGAACTTCTCTTTGTAGAGTTCACACTCTTTCTCTTCTACTACTTTAAATCCCATTTTTTTGTAAAAGAGTTCAGCTTCTAAAGAACCAATTTCAATGAGTGTTTGTGCTATTCTATACCCTTTGAGACGAGCACTTAAAAGTGACTTCTGCATAAGTGCTTTCATAACACCTACATCTACAAAGCCTTCAAGTTCCTCTAAAAAGTCAAACATTAAGGTACGAGTGTTAAGCTCAAAGTTACATCCATAAAGTACTTCAAGAGTAGACTCAACTTCTGTACACCCTACTTCACCTAAGGCTTCTATAAAAGTCTCTTTTGTAGAAATTCTCGGTTCATAGCTACAGAGTGTTCCCACTGCTTGACCATCCATATGAGCAATTAAAAAATTACTATAATGGCAGTGGCTCTTCGCTTTTGTCAATGTAAGTTTTTCTAATTTTTCTAGAATCTTTTCATTGTCATTTGTTTCAAAAAGTAGGTCAAAAAGACCATCTTTTTTTCCTGCACGAGAACTCTGTAAAATCATCTGTGCTAAAAACCGACTGTCATCCGTTGTTGCTTGTTTAATTGTAATACTCATTATATTTTTCCAATAATTATTTTCTATAAACGATACTTTAAGCTTGTGTACTTAATAGTAATAGTACCATACTTTATGATAAAAAGTTTCTTAATTTTACTAATATTTCCAATTTTCTTGTTTTCCGCTCAGCAAATAGTTTTAGTCGTTGCAGAGGATTTTAATACAAGCCATGCAGATTTAGAGTTTTACGAGGGAGAGAAGCTTCTTCTTAGCAGTAAAGTCAACTTAGGCACTCATGGACTTGGATGGGGTCTTGGAGAAAAAAAACTCACACAAAAGCAAGGTGAACCCCTAAAACATGAGGGAGATAAAAAAGCACCTGCAGGTATTTTTCAACTCTCAGCTACTTTTGGTTATGCAAACAATGTAACAACAAAACTTCCCTACATCTATGCTTCCAAAGAGCTCATCTGTGTTGATGACTCTCACTCACCTTTTTACAACCAAATTATTCAAGCAAAAGGGAATGAAAAAAGTTTTGAATATATGCGACGTAAAGATGCACAGTACGAGCTTGGTGTTGTTGTTAGACATAATAAAATGGCACAAGAAAATCGTGGTAGTTGCATTTTCTTACATGTACAAAAAGAAGAAGGTCACTCAACTGCTGGATGTACGTCAATGGCTCTAGAGAAATTAAAAACTATTGTTAAGATGTTAGACGAAGAGAAAAATCCCATTCTCATCCAAATTCCAAAACAATCAAAAGAGGAGATTATCAAATTGTACCCACAACTCAAACACTCCTCTCTTTTACAATAAATTACTATCCTTACCCTTCTTTAACCTCAACTCCATAGAGACTCTTTTAAAAAGAACTAGCTCTCACCCCTCCCTTTATAAAATTGTCAGAACTTGTCAAAGTTTTTAGATACACTCAAAACATACAAAATTAATTGGGAAAACTACTAATAATGCCATGAATCAAAATAATCCAACAAAAAGCTCTGTACGTCGTGAATATAATCGTCTCGTTGCAGATGAAACACTCGAAGACTACTCTCTTAGGTATACACCAAAATCTTTTAGAAAGTTTCCAGAGTTTTTAATTGCAAATACAGCCATAGGGAGTATATCATTTTTAGCACTAGAAGCTATTGGTGCATCTATTGCTATTAGCTACGGATTTTACACTGCTTTTTGGGCAATACTTCTAGCTTCCTTTATTATTTTCTTAACAGCCATTCCCATTAGTTATCATGCAGCAAAATACAATATTGACATAGACCTAATAACACGTAGTGCAGGTTTTGGTTATGTTGGTTCGACTATAACATCTCTTATTTATGCCTCATTTAGTTTTATTTTCTTTGCCCTTGAGGCTGCCATTTTAGCACAAGCATTAGATCTCTATTTTGGCATACCTCTAGCATGGGGATACCTTCTTAGCTCTCTTGTCATTATTCCTATTGTCTTTTACGGTATTACGTCTATTAACAAGCTACAACTCTGGACACAACCAATATGGTTAGTCATGATGGTAGCACCCTTTATTGCTATATTTTTAAAAGAACCAGATGCAATATCGCAATTTATGAATTTTAAAGGTGTTATCTCTCAAAGCAATGAATTAAACTTTTACTATTTTGGTTTTGCACTTGGTATTTCCCTCTCACTTATTGCACAAATAGGAGAACAGGTTGACTACTTACGATTTATGCCTCCTTTACAAAAAAAGAACCAAGTAAAATGGTGGTTCTCTGTTTTAGTTGCCGGTCCAGGCTGGATAATACTCGGCTTTTTAAAACAGATGGGTGGTATTCTCTTAGCTGGTGTTGTTATTTTTAATGGACTCTCAATTTATGAGGCAAAGACACCTATTGAGATGTACCATATTGGGTATCACTATATTTTTGACAATCCATCTTTATCATTAGGGCTTGCAACACTCTTTGTCATAATCTCTCAAATCAAAATTAATGTTACAAATGCTTATGCAGGTTCTCTTGCATGGTCAAACTTTTTTTCAAGAATTACACATTCACATCCAGGAAGAGTTATTTGGATGGTTTTTAACATTGGTATTGCTGTGTTACTTATGGAACTTGGTCTTTTCGATGCACTAGAAAAAGTTCTTGGTCTCTACTCAAATGTAGCAATAGCATGGATTAGTGCAATCACCGCGGACTTACTCATAAACAAACCATGTGGTCTTAGCCCAAAAATAATTGAATTTAAACGGGCACACCTTTACAACATAAATCCAGTTGGAATTGGAAGTATGGGAATAGCATCTATTGTTTCCATTTTATCGTTTATGGGTATGTTTGGGGATATAGCCCAAAGTTACTCCTCAATTATAGCTATGCTACTTGCATTTGTACTCTCACCACTCATAGCTATTTTTACAAAAGGTCGTTACTATATTGCGAGGGAAAATAGCCTCGATACAGAGAAACATATGCATTACGAGTGTCAAGTGTGTAGTAATAGTTACGAGGTTGAAGATATGGCCTACTGCCCTTTTCATAATGTAAATATATGCTCATTATGTTGCTCTCTTGATTCTCTATGTCATGATAGTTGCAAAAAAGAGAAAGAGGGAGCTTTAAAAAGGAATATTGCATTCTGGACAAGGAAACTTTTTATAAACAAAATTTCTGCAACCGATGCATTAAGAGTCTTTTACTTTATTACCCTTACTTCTATCATCTTATTTAGTATTTTAGTTGCAAATTGGATGGTCTTCTCATCCTATTCAGAAGGATTAAATAGTGAAGATATTCTCCTCTTTAAAACTGCGTTTAAAACACTCTTCTTTATCATAACTATTATTATCTCTATTTTAATCTGGTGGATACTTCTTAGTCATGAAAATAGACTTTTAGCTGAAAATGAGCTAGAGGAGCAGAAGGATATTTTACAATACCAAGCACAACATGATGTTCTTACAGACTTACCAAATAGAGTTCTCTTTCAAGACAGATTAACACAATCGATTAGTAAAGCAAAAAGATATCAAAAAATCTTTGGACTCTTTTTTATTGACTTAGATAGATTTAAACAGATTAATGACTCATTAGGTCATGCCGTAGGTGATGAAGTACTCAAGAAAACATCCGTAAAACTTCTCTCTTTAATTCGAGAAGAGGACACCTTAGCCAGACTAGGTGGTGATGAATTTACAATCATTGTTCAGGATTTAAAAACGGGACAAGATGCTTCTGTTCTTGCACAAAAGATACTAAATATTTTAGAAAAACCAATATATATTGATAATCATACACTCTATATTTCATGTAGTATAGGTATAAGTCTCTACCCACTTGACAATATTAATGCAAATAAACTCCTTATGTATGCTGATGCTGCAATGTATATGGCAAAAGATAAAGGGAAAAACAACTATCAGTTCTACTCATCTGAGTTAACTACCATTGCATATGAGCACTTAACCATGGAGAGTAACCTCAGAAAAGCCATTAAAAATGATGAGTTTGTTATTCACTACCAACCACAAGTAGATGCAAATAACTCAAAAATCATAGGTATGGAAGCACTTGTAAGATGGCAAGGTTCTAATGGTCTTATCCCTCCAGATAGATTTATTCCCTTAGCAAGAGAGACAGGATTAATAGTTGAACTTGATAAACTTGTTATAAAAAAAGCTATGCACGAGTTTTCCCTCTGGAAAAAAAAGAAATTAAACCCAGGTACTCTTGCTCTGAACCTTGAAATTCAACTACTCCAAGATGAAGATTTTATTAATTATTTAAAGAAGACTCTCATCGAGACTAACTTACACTCTCAATGTTTAGAGTTTGAAGTTACAGAAGGTCAAATTATGATAAATCCAGAAAGTGCAATTTCCATACTCAACAAACTAACAAACATGGGTATTGAGTTAGCTATAGATGATTTTGGGACAGGATACTCCTCTCTCTCCTATCTCAAAAAGCTTCCTCTAGATAAACTCAAAATTGACAAATCATTTGTTCAAGATGTTACAGAGGATGAAGAGGATGCAGGTATAGTAAAAGCTGTTATTGCATTAGCAAAAAGTTTAAACTTAAGTGTTATAGCAGAGGGTGTTGAGACAGAAGAACAAAAAGAGTTTTTAGTAGAGAATGGATGTGCTCATATTCAAGGTTATTACTACTCAAAACCTATACCAGCAGATGAGATAGAAAAAATGCTTAGCAATGGTGGCAAACTTCCATAATTATTTGAGAGATTCAATTCTATACCCAAACTTAAAAGATGATTTTATCAACTCTTTTCTAGTCTTCTGTCGCACTCTTTTGGCAAGAGTAAAAATTGCATCAAGAGAGTAATTACTCTCTTCATTAATATACAGATGTATCTCTTCGTAAGAGACATCTCTATTTATATGCAAAATTAAAATATCTAAAAAAGCCGTCTCATAACTACTTAGCTCTATAGGTTCCTTCCCTAAAAAGAGATTTTTCGTTTGAGGATTCCATTGGTAACTATTTTTAAGGAGTATATAACTCTCTTGAGAAATATTCTCCATTGCTTTTAAAATAGTCTTTTTGAGTAAAGCCATCTCAATGGGTTTTACAAGGTAACTCACTAAGTTCAAAGGAACAGCCTGTAACAAGTCGTCAACTCGTGTATGAGCAGAAAGAATAATTATATTCACACCCTTGTCTAATACTCTCACTTTTTTTATAAACTCAAGACCATTAAATTTTGGCATATTTATATCAGTAAGAATAATACTTGGTAGATGTTTTTTATAGATTTCAAAAGCTTCTTCACCATTAGAAGCTTCATAAATATTATCACAAAAAATAGAAAGATACCTAAGAATTCCTTCACGAAGTTCTGCTTCATCTTCAACAACTAATATAGAGACTTTTTTCATAAAATGAGTATATCTAAAATTTCTGTTATATTCTTACTTTTTCTTTTTGACAACTCCTAAAAGAAGGAAACGTTCAAGGAGTTAAGATACTTACAACACAGATTTCACCTCTATACTAAAGAGAATACCCTCTTCAATATTTTCAACACTTAATCTACCCTCCATGCTTTTTTCAATTATCTCTTTAGCTATATAGAGTCCTAAACCTGTACCCTGTGTTGCATGCTTTGTTGTAAAATATGCATCGAAAATTTTGAAAAGTAATTCTTCCTCAATACCACCAGCATTATCACTTAACTCTAAAACTATAGACTCATTTACTCTTTTAGAAACGATGCTTATCACTTTTAACTCTCTTGCTTCTAAGGCATCAATCGAGTTTTGTAAGATTGAAATAAGGACTTGAATAAACTCTTCCTTTAAACCATAGATTAACTGCTTTTCATCTACACTTAGGTGAAGTTTTATGTCGTTTTTGTAAAGTGTGTATCCTATAATAAGAAGTGCTTTATCTACAGCATCTTTCAAGAAAAAGTCACTCTTTATTTTATTCGGTTTAAAGTATGTTAAAAAATCATCTACTGTATGTGACATATGTAAAATATTTGAATCAATGTGTTTTAACTCCTCTTCACACTCTTCATCCGAAAGTTTCTGCATCAATTTTTTTTCTCTTAAAATTGCTACAGACATCCCAACTACAGCTAAAGGCTGTTTCCACTGATGAGCAATATTTCCAATCATCTCCCCCATATCTGCCATTTTTGATTTTTGTAATAGAAGTAGCTGTGATTTATTTTGCTCCTTAATAGCTTCTATTTTCAAGCCTCGTTGTAGCTCTTTCTCCTTTTCTACTATTTTTAACTTATAAGCTAAAAGATATGCAAGAAGAAGAGCTTCAATGAGTATACCAATACCTATTCCATGAGAAGAGACATAATTAAAATCCACTAAACCCATATAAAAGAGAAGTGCATATACATTAAATATAAGATAAAAAGTATGTGCTATAAGAAAGATTTTAACTAACTTATCACCCTTTTTATAGAGACTTATACTCACCCACATAAATACAATTAACACATAGTCTAAAATAAATGCAAGAAGCTTTAAAGCTGAGTTGAAGTCTACCAGCCCATACAAAATATTAACAATAAGTACAAATATAACACTGTTTAAAAATTTATGTTCTGTTTTATATTTCTCTTTTGTTTTGAAGAGTGTCTGAATAAAAAGAGTTAAAAAAATAGGACTTATCATCAAGCCAAAGTTAAACCTGTATGAGAGTGCCCCATACACTCCAATGTAATGGGCAAGTGCTCCATACATATAAAATATCCAAAGTGTTGCAAAAAGAAGATAGAGAGAGTAGTAAAGGTACTCCTTATAACCGGAGGAGTAGTATATGAGCATATTGTAAATAATTAAAGCTAGAAGGAGCCCTATAAGTAAAATACTATCTACTTTCTCATATATAAGATACTTTATAGAGTTCTTCTCACTCAATAGAGAGTAGTTGTAGAAGTGGTATGCATTTGTCTGTTGATGAATATATATCGTCTTAGCTTGGTATGCTTTGAGAGTAAATCTAAAGGTTGCATCGGCTCCATCCATATGTTCGTTAGCATATGGAGAATAGATAAGAAACTCTTTTGTATTTCTCAATATATTTTTGCTGTCTACTTCATAGTAGTTTAAACGAAGAAATGTGTAACCTAGTTCTTGATGAAGAACTAACTTCTGCTCCTTACTCGTACTATTGTGAAGTGCTATTTTTATCCATGTATTTGTAACATTAGCACCTAAGGTATCACTATTTTTTCCATCTTGGAATTTTACAGATAAGACATCTTCAAAATTTAATTTTTTATCTTTATTTATGAGGTAAGAGAGTTGAAAAGTTTTAATTTCTGTAGTATCTGAACTTATTTCTACAGTAGTATTTGAGAGGGCGAAAGAGAAGAGAAGCATAATACATAGCATTAATTTCATATACTACACTTCCCTTTGTATAAACTTGTATTACATCCTTCTATTCCTTGTAGAACAAGGAATAAAAAAGGACTAAGCTTCTTCTCTCTCCATTCTATCTTTTGCCTCAATTCCCATCAGAGAGAGACCAGTTTTTAGGCTGAGTGCTACGACTAAAAGTAATTTCAGTAGTTTTGCTTCATCCTCAGTTCCTATCATACGAACATCGTAGTAGAACTTATGCAGAGATGCCGCAAGTGCTTTAAGGTAATCTGTCAGTTTTTGAACCTGACGAGAGCTAAAAGCATCCTCTACCACTTCAGGAAGTAAAAGAGCATCAAAAAGAAGTGTATCTGCATTTTCACCTAAGTTTTTAAGCGATGCTGCGTTTATATCTTCTTTCGTTACAGTAGCTTTACTCAGTAGTGTTTGAATACGAGCATGAGCATACTGAATGTAAAAAATAGGGTTTGAACTATCTTGCTTTTTAAACTCTGCAAGGTCAAACTCGAGTGCTGTGTCAGACTTTTTAGAAGCGAAGATAAAACGCAGAGCATCTGCCCCTATCTCTTCAACTATATCACTCATAAGTATCACGTTACCAGCACGTTTACTCATTTTGTACGGTTCACCATCTTTAAGAAGTGACACCATTTGAGCTAAAAGAACCTCTAACTTCTTTGAGTCATACCCTAAGAAGTCTATGGCTGCGTTTACTCTCGGGATGTAACCATGGTGGTCTGCTCCCCAGATGTTAATGTAGTGGTCATATCCACGTTCAAACTTCTGGTTATGGTAGACAATGTCACCCGCTAAGTAAGTAGGACGTCCATCATCACGAACAACAACTCTGTCATGATCATCGCCTTTAGACTCAGACTTTATCCAGAGTTTTCCCTCTTTCTCATAAACATTGTCACCCATTTTTTTCATAACACGGTCCCAATCTTCATAAAGACCAGACTCATTAACAAAAGTGTCAAAGTGAATATTTAAATCAGCTAAATCTTTTGTAATGATTTCCATCACTCTATCTTTAGCCCACATTGCAAGCTCTTTTTGGCGAGACTCATCACTTAAAATTTCAATGCCAAAGTGCTCTTTTGCACCCTCAGCCAAACCTTGAAGATACTCTCCACGGTAGTAAGACTCTGGGTACTCTACACTCTCACCTAAGAGATGTTCACGTGCATAGAGTTGAATGGAGAGTCCAAGAAGATCTATCTGGTTTCCAGCATCATTTACATAGTACTCAGCAGTAATGTCATACCCTAAATGTTTTGCTAAACGGTAGAGAGTATCACCATAAACAGCACCACGAGCATGACCAATATGGAGTGGTCCAGTAGGATTAGCAGAGACAAATTCTAAAAGAATTTTTTCCTCTTTTTTTTGTGTTGCAAACTCTGTAGGATTTTCTAAAGCCCATGAAGCATACTCAGCCAAAAAGCTTTCACTTAAACGAAAGTTTAAGTACCCTTTTACTGACTCAACACTAGAAAATTCTGCAACATCACCAAAAGAAGAAGCTATCTCTTCTGCAATAACCATAGGTGACTTACGAAGTTCTTTAGCAAGGGAAAATGCAATAGGAGTAGCAAAGTGACCAAAAGAGCGGTCACGTGGTTTTTCTAAAACAACCTCACGACCCAGTTTTTCGCGCAAAAGCGCCGATACACGTTGTTTCAAAATATTATGCTTGTGTAGTATTTTTTGGAGCTTCAGTAGATGCTACTTCAGACTCATTTTCAACTTTTTTAGGTGCATCAGTTGCTACCTCGTCGCTCTCTTTCATTTCAGCTTTAAAGTTTTTAATCCCTTTACCGAGACCTTTTGCTAAGTCTGGTATTTTCTTTGCACCAAACAATAGTACGATAATTCCAAATATTATTAGTAATTCTGTTCCACTAGGCATGCCCATAGTCATTTCCTTTTATAAAATTAAGTGTCGAAATTATAGCTAAATTTGCTGTAACTTCTCTTATCTATCTTCCCACTCTTGAACAAATTCATTGATTTTGTCATGAGGGATTTTCAGTCTTGCTGTTTTTGCAATCTGTCGTAAAACTTCTGCAGCTACATCTAAGTCATCGTTAATGACAAGAAAATCATACTCTGCAGTTCTCTGAATTTCTCTTCGTGCCATCTTGATACGTGCTTCTATTACCTCTGGTGCATCCGTTGAACGAAGCTCTAAACGCCGTTTAAGTTCAGAGAGAGAAGGGGGTGTAATAAATACAGAAGTTGTAATATCTCCTAGTCTATTTTTAATAGCCATGTTCCCTTGAACATCTATGTCAAAAATAACAAGTTTCCCCTCACTTAAAGCCTTTCTAACAGGTTTTAAAGAAGTTCCATAGTAATTTCCATGTACTATTGCATGCTCTAAGAAGTTGTCCTCTTCAATGTCTTTTTTAAACTCCTCTTCGCTTACAAAGTGGTAGTGAACACCCTCTTCTTCACCTTCACGCATAGGACGAGTTGTTGTTGAAATAGAGAAATAGTAAGCACCAATATCATCAGCTATTTTATTGATAAGTGAACTTTTTCCCGCACCACTTGGACCAGAAAGAACTAAAACTACGCCATTATTTTCAATCATTAGTTATCACCTAGTGTAATATTTATAGAAATTTTCATTCCTTTCATAGAAGCTGCTACATTTTTGTCATTCAGTGCTGCTAAGAGATTTTTTAAGGCCTCAACACCATCTACTTTTTCATTATTTTCTTCTTCAACTACATCAGTCGATGCTTCAAGAGGCTCTTCTTCTACTTCACTGAAAGACTCTTCCTCTTCAACTTCTTCGCCGACTGCTAGTTTTAAATCTCTGCTAGTTAAACCATCCAGTGAATCAATTCCACTAACTACCATATCTAAAAGCTCCTCTTCCTCTATTTCACTCTCTAGTTCTTCTTGTGTAAGTCCCTCAACAGCACTCTCAATTTCTGCTTCTAAATTACTCTCAGAGAGTTCTTCTTCCTCTTCCATAATCTCTTCTGCTAACTCTTCTTCCTCAAATGACATTGCATCTAGTTCATCTAAAGCAGCATCCTCGTCACTCTCAACTTCCTCTAATAGCTCTTCATCTAAAAGAGACTCATCTTCTTCTAAAGAGAAGTCTGTCTCATCTAAGCTCAAAGTGTCTGAAGTCTCATCTAGTAGAGTATCTAAACTCGCTTCTAAATCTTGCTCTTGAGTATCTTCATCATCCATCTCTAAACTATCTTCCAAAGCATCTAAGGAGAGTTCTTCATCACTCTCATCGTCAAGTG
>Ga0256843_1000664_pt1 | contig 28862 bp, 23 predicted proteins | sample AlvinellametaG_FD_191572 | JGI IMG/M metagenome (GOLD analysis project Ga0256843, IMG submission 191572) | Pompeii worm associated microbial communities from hydrothermal vent at the East Pacific Rise, Pacific Ocean - Alvinella | ecosystem: Host-associated > Annelida > Integument > Unclassified ... | reverse complement strand
GAGCTTGGTCTTCCAGAAGATTTAGTATATAGACATCCATTCCCAGGTCCTGGACTTGCTATTAGAGTAATGGGTGAAGTAAATGAAGAAGATTTAAATATCTTAAGAAAAGCTGATACTATTTTAATCGAAGAGCTTAAAGCTTGGGGACTTTACAATGATGTATGGCAAGCATTTGTAGTGCTTATGAATGTAAGAAGTGTAGGTGTTATGGGTGATAATAGAACTTATGACAATGCAGTAGCTGTAAGATGTGTAAGTGCAACTGATGGGATGACTGCTACATTTAGCCACTTACCATATGAATTTTTAGAAAAAGTTTCAAGCAGAATTATTAACGAAGTAGAAGGAATCAATAGAGTAGTTTATGATATCTCATCTAAACCACCAGCAACAATCGAGTGGGAATAATCTCCTTCTCTCTTTCTACATTTTCTACTACACACTATTTTTGGTATAATAAAAATAAAAATTTAAGGATAATTTAATGGTAAAAGTTCAAAACTTAAAAAAAGCTTATGGAAGCAGAGTTTTATTTGAAGATGTAAATTTAAGTTTAGATAAGGGTAAAAGATATGGACTTATCGGTGCAAATGGTGCTGGTAAATCTACATTTTTAAAAATCTTAGCTGGACTTGAGGAGCCTACAGAAGGTGAAGTAATTATTGAAAATGGATTAAAAGTAGGTGTTTTAGGACAAAATCAATATGCTTTTGAAGATTTTACACTTTTTGATGCGGTTCTTTATGGAAATAAAAGACTTTATGATGCGATAAAAGAACAAGAAAAACTTTATATGTCTGAAGAGTTTACTGATGAGATAAATAATAGAATTGGTGAATTAGAGATGATAAAAGTAGAAGAAGATCCTACTTATGAATATGATGTAAGAATTACTAAAATTTTAGAAGATTTAGGATTTCCAAAAGAAGATCATCAAAAATTAATGAGTGAAATTCCAAATGCGGATAAATTTAAAATTCTTTTAGCACAAGTGTTATTCCCTAAACCAGATGTACTATTTTTAGATGAGCCTACAAATAACTTAGATATGGAAACAATCTCTTGGCTTGAAAATCAATTAAAAAGACATGAAGGTACTTTAGTAGTTATTTCACATGATAGACATTTCTTAAATGCAGTAGTTACAAATATTTTAGATGTGGATTTCAAAAAAATAAGAGAGTTTACAGGTAATTATGATGACTGGTATATGGCTTCTACTATTTTACAAAAACAAGCTCAAGCTCAAAGGGAAAAAGCTGAAGCTCAAAAAAAACAACTTGAAGAGTTTATTAGAAGATTTAGTGCAAATGCATCTAAAGCAAAACAAGCTACTTCAAGACAAAAACAACTTGAAAAACTTGATATTAAACCAATAGAATTGTCTTCAAGAAGAGAGCCAAGTATCGTTTTCAAACAAGCATATGAAATTGGTAGAGAAGTGCTTTTTGTAGAAAATATTCACAAAAGTTTTGATGGTAAAAAAGTATTAAATGGGATTAGTTTTACTATGAACAAGGGTGATAAAATAGCTCTTATTGGTCCAAATGGAGTAGGTAAGACAACTTTATGTGAAATTTTAGTAGGAAATATTGAACCTGACGAAGGAAAAGTAACATGGGGTGCAAAAGCAAATGTAGGATATTTCCCACAAAATACTACAGATATCATTACAGGTGATGAAAAACTTTATGATTGGCTAAGAGGATTTAAAAAAGATGCTGAGATAAATGATATTAGAAATGCTCTTGGAAGAATGCTTTTTAGTGGAGAAGAACAAGAAAAATCTATAGAAAAATGTAGTGGGGGAGAAAAGCATAGAATGATGCTTTCTAAACTAATGCTTTTGGGACCAAATGTTATGATTTTAGATGAGCCTACAAACCACTTAGACTTAGAGGCTATTATTGCTTTAGGTGAAGCATTACATAATTATGATGGACAAGCTATTGTAGTTTCACACGATAGAGATTTTATCGATGCTTTTGCAAATAGAATTATTGAGCTTCATCCAGATGGAACATATACAGACTTTTTAGGAACATATGAAGAGTATAGAGCTCAAAAAGAGGAAAAATGATTTATTTTTTAGTATATTTATTTGTAGAGATTTTTGTAAGCTATGAATTTACAAAAATTTTTACCCCTTTTGGGATGTTTTTAGAGATTTTAGCAAGTGCTGTTTTTGGTCTTATGCTTATAAGAACACTTAATTTTTCGTTAGCTGAAAGTATGCAAAGAGTTATGAGAAGAGAGATATCACAAGAAGAATTTATTTCTATAGGTATGTTTAAATTTGTAGGAGCAATATTACTTATTATTCCAGGTATTTTTACAGATATTTTAGGACTTTTAATGCAGTTTGATGCTTTTGGTAGTTTTGTGGCAAAAAAATTACTTACACCAAAACAACCATATCAAAAAGATCCATTTGAAAATGATATTATAGATGTAGAGATTATTGAGGATAAATATGCTAAATAAACCAAAATATTCTATTTTTGCAAATACAAGATATGCAATTCAAGGATTGAGTGATTTACTTAAAACCGAAAGTTCTTTTAGATTAGAGATTTTAGTATTATTAGTTGCTATTCCTATAATTATTTTTATCGATAAAAGTATGTTAGAGAAATTATTTTTATTTTCATCTATTATGCTTATTTTAGTAGTAGAAGCTATAAATGGAGCAGTTGAGAGGGTAGTGGATTTAGTAAGTCCAGAATATAATGAACTTGCAGGAAAAGCAAAAGATGCTGGAAGTAGTGCTGTATTTATATCTATTAGTTTAGCTGTAGTAATATGGGGAGTGATACTTTGGTAAAAGCTATATTTTTGGATTTTGATGGGACTATTATTGATAGTAGCAAAGATTTAGCAAATAGTATAAATTTTATGCTTAAAAGTTTAGGACTTAAAACTTTTGAGATTGATTTGATTAGAAGTTGGATTGGTGGTGGTGCTACTAAGTTAGTACAAAAAGCACTAAATGAAGCAGGTGGTGAATTTAGTGATGAAGCACTACAAATATTTCTATCTCATTATGAAAAAAATTTAATAAATCAAACTTATTTATATGATGGGGTAAAAGATACTTTGCTTGAATTAAAAAAAGATTATATTTTGACTCTAATAACAAATAAACCTTATAAATTTGTAAATCCTATTTTAAAACATTTTGATTTAGATATTTTTGAAATAGTTTTAGGTGGAGATAGCTTAGAATACAAAAAGCCTCATCCATATCCTTTAGAATATTGTATGGATAAATTAAATCTAAAACCAGATGAAGTTGTGATGGTAGGTGATAGTTTTAATGATATTGAAGCTGCTAAAAATGCAGGAGTGAAATCTATATTAGTTACTTATGGATTTGATGAAGAGATAGATGCTGATTATAAAATAAATAATTTTAAGGATATAAAAAAATGTCTAAAGTAGCAGTAATTGGTGGAGGCATAGCTGGAAGTGGGGTAGCTATTTATCTACAAAATCTTGGGTTTAATGTAACTTTATTTGAAAAAAAAGATTCTATCGTAAATGGTCCACCAATGTGTCATTTACATGCAGGTGGGAACTTATATCCAGAGATTAGTGATGAGCAATGTTTACAACTTTTAGAAGAATCGATAGAGCTTCTTAGGTTTTATCCAGAATCTATCGATTTTAGACCTACTATTGTAGCTGTGCAAAAAGATGTAGATGTGAGTTTAGATAAAATTCTAAATAGACTTGAAAAATTAAAATCAAGATATAAAGAGCTAATCCAACAAGATAAAAACAATAAAGTTTTAGGTGAGATTGATGAATATTATAAAATTTATACAAAAGCAGATATTTTAAAACTAAAAAATAAAGAATATAAAAAACCTAAGAGTTTAGATGATTGGATGATTCCATTTGCAAAAAATGTAGATTTAGATAATATAAAATGGCCTGTAATTTTAGTCCAAGAATATGGGCTAAATGTCTTTAGAATAGCTGCAAGTGCTACAATGTTACTTAAAAATTTAAAATTAAATACAGAAGTTATAAATATTGAAAAATTAGAAGATGGATTTATAATCACTTATAAAGAAAATAATGAAATAAAAAAAGAAAAATTTGATTATTTAATCAATGCTGCTGGATTTGAGAGTGGTAAATTTGATGATATGATAGATGAAAAACAAGAAAGATTTAATGAGTTTAAAGCAGCTTATGTGGTTAAATGGAGAGATGATATAGTTTGGCCTGAAGTTGTGTTTTTAGGTGAGAGGGGAACTCCAAAAGGGATGGGACAATTCACTCCATATGCAAATGGATATTTTCAACTACATGGAATGACAAAAGATATAACTCTTTTTGAAGATGGGCTTGTAAAGACTGAGGATTCTTCATATCCTGAGTTACCTAAATATTTAGTAGATAAGATTGAAAAAGGGTGGGATAAAGATATTGACCGCTCAAATAAAGCTATAAAACATCTTCAAAAATTTATCCCTTCATTTGATGCAAAAGCAGGATATAAGCCACTTTATGGAGCACAGCAAATACCTGGAGACGATGCTGATTTAAGAGCTGCTGAGGTTAGTTTTGCTAAAAGATATGCAAGATGTGAGATAGTAAAAGCATCAAGCATTTTTGCAATGGCAAGAGATATAGTAAAAGATTTAGAAAAATATGGAATAAAACCAACTAAATCTTTAAAAAATCAAAAATTAAATTCTAATGAGGTTACAAAATTAGCTATGAAAATAGCTGAGAGTAGAGGATATCCTAAAGAGATGGGAAAGATTGTGAATAAATATTCATAAAATATATGGTATAATTACATATTAAAAACTATATGAGGTGTTGTATGAGAGTGTTTTTTTTAATGTTATTTTTATTATTTTTCACTGCTTGTAATGATAGAGATAAAGAAGAGATAAAAATAGCTACAAATGAATGGATAGGGTATGCACCTATTTTTTATGCTAATGAAAAAGGATGGTTAAAATCTGATAATATTAGATTACTTAGGACTGTTTCTTTAGGTGAAAGTTTAAAACTGTTTAAAAGTGGATATGTGAATAGTTTTTGTGCTACTCAATATGAGTATCAATTTGCAAAAGATAATGTATATCCTGTAATACTTTTAGATAAATCAAATGGGGGAGATATGATTTTAGCTAATAAGTCTTTAAAAAAACTTTTAAAATCATCTAAAATAGATGTGTATTTAGAGATAGAATCTGTAAATTATCTTTTATTGAAATATTTTGCGAAAAAATATAATATTTCTATGGATAAATTTATTTTACATGATTTTGATCAAAATACTATATATGAAGAAGTGGAGAATAAAAATAATGTAATTGTGGTTACATATTCACCATATGATATTAATTTTATAAAAAAAGGATTTATTAAAATAGCTTCTTCAAAAGAGAAAGATTTATTGATAATAGATGCAGTTTTTGCATCAAAAGAGATATCAAAAATTAGATTTAATAATTTAAAACATTATATTGATAAAGCTATAGAGCAATTAAAAAAAGATCCTAAAGAATTTTTTGAGGTGGTTAAGCTGTACTATAAAGATTATACATATAAAGATTTTATGGAATCTTTAGATGGTGTAAAGTGGATTAATAATCCTTCTAAAGAGTTACTTAAAATTATAAAAGATAAGAATATTAAAACAAAGAGTATCTTATGAAAATAAAACAGTTAATTTTCTCAATAATTTTATTTATTTTATTTGTGATTAGTTTAATTTTTTATTTTTTTTATAAAGAACAGCAGCAAAAACTTTTTGAAGTTTTAAGTGATAATATTAAAAAATCTCTTATATCAACTTCATACATTTCTACAAAAATATTAAATCAGCAACAAAATAGAGAAAATGTAATTATTATTAAAACTTTACTAGATAGAAAAGTTGCAGAGAGTGAATATATTAGAGGATTTATTGTTGAAAAAGACAAAAAACCTCTTTATGTTTCTGGAGATGTACATTTAAAAATACCTTTAAATGCTAAAACATCTTTAAAAGATATAAAACTAAATGATTTATTAGATAATAAAGCTTTTGAAAAGAATTTAGTGTTTTATATAAATGGTAAAAAGGTTGTGTATAAACTATATATGTTTTTAGATAAAGATAAAATAAAAAATCTATTTTTTATGTTAAAAGTAAAATATATAGCAATTTTTTATGGATTGATATTTATATTATTTTTCTTTTTGAATTATGTGATAAATAGAGTATTAGTAATTCCTTTAGTAAAATTACAAAAATTTGCAGAACAAAAAGAGCATAAACCAGAAAAATTTTTTATAGTAGAACTTGATAGCATAAAAGAATCTTTAGCAAATAGTTTTGAAAAATTAGATAATATTATTGCTAATTTATATGAAACTACTATTACTGATTCATTAACAAGAGTTGGTAATAGAAAACTTTTAAAAAAACATGTAAAAGAGTTGATATCTAAAAATAAAAAATTTGCTATGGTTTTTTTAGATTTAGATAATTTTAAAGAGATAAATGATTTTTTTGGTCACAGTGTTGGTGATGAAATTATTATAAAAGTTACAGATATTTTAAAAAAAATAATAAAAAAACCAAATATTATTACAAGATTAGGTGGAGATGAATTTATTTTAATTATAGAAACATCTAAAGAATTAAATAATTTAGAGCTTTTTTTACAAAAGATTGTAGATGAAATACATCAAAAATGGGTAATTAGAGAAGAAGAGATATATTTGTCTGCTAGTATGGGAATAGTGGTTTATCCTACAGATGATAATAGTTTTTATGAATTATTAAAAAAAGCTGACATAGCTATGTATGAAGCTAAAAAACTTGGAAAAAATAAATATATAATTTTTACTAAAGATGTACAAGAAAAGATAGATTTTGAATTTAAATTAAAAAATAAGTTAAAAAAAGCATTAGAAAATAATGAATTTGAATTATATCTTCAACCTCAATTTAGTGAAGATGAAAAGATAATAGGGGTAGAAGCTCTTATTAGATGGAACAGTGATGAAGGGATAATATTTCCAAGTGTATTTATTCCTATAGCTGAAAAAACAGGACTTATTTATGAGATAGGAAAATGGGTTATTCAAGAGAGTGTAAATATATTAAATTATTGGCAAAAAAAAGATGAAATGAAACATTTTAGTTTATCTTTTAATGTATCTGTAGTTCAGCTACGACATGAAAAATTTTTATGTGATTTTAAAGAGATTGTAAAAGAATTGAAAATAGATGATAAAGCTAAATTAGAAGTAGAAATTACAGAATCAGTATTTATAGAAGATAAACATAGAGCAAAATATTTATTAGCAAAAATAAGAGAAATGGGATTTAAAATAAATTTAGATGATTTTGGTACAGGATATTCTTCTTTATCTGTATTAAAAGAGTTTAAGATGGATATATTAAAAATAGATAAATCTTTTGTCGATGAGGTTTTAAATAAAGATGGTGAAATTTATGTAAAAACTATTATTGATATGGCTAAAAATTTAAATCTTAAAACTGTGGCAGAGGGGATGGAAACAAGAGAACAGTTTGAAAAACTAAGGGAATTAGGTGTAGATTATTATCAAGGTTACTATTTTGCTAAACCTATGAGATTAGAAGAGTTTGAAAAATTTGTAAAAAATAGAACTATTTAAATGCTAAAAAAGTAGCAAAATTACACCATCTGAAGATAACTTCAATATGTTTAAAACCAGAAGTGCTTAACATTTCTCTATTTTCTAGTTCAGTATAAGGAATTAAAACATTTTCTAAAGCTTCTCTTTTTTTAGCTATTTCATATTCACTATATCCTTTTTCTTTTTTATATTTATAATATTCATCTATTAAGATTTTATTCAATTTTTTATCTTCAGATATTAGTTTTTCACTCATTAAAAATATACCACCATCTTCAAGTGAATTATATATTTTAGTAATTAATTTTTCTCTTTTTATAGGGCGAATAAATTGTATTGTATAATTAGCTGAAATTATTTTATTTTTTCCAAACTCATATTCTAAAAAGTCTTCTTCTAAAAAATCGATATTTACACCAAATGCTTTAGCTTTTTTTTGTGCTTTTTGTATCATAGCAGATGAATTATCTATTCCAGTAAGTTTTAGGTTTGGATTAAGTTTTGCTAAATTTATTAAGAATGTTCCTGTAGAAGAACCTAAGTCTAAGATATTGTCATTATCATTTATATAGTTTTTTAGTATATTTATAGATAAATTAAGATTTTCTTTATAAAAAGGAACTGAACGATCTATCATATCATCAAATACATCAGCAACTTCATTATCAAATTCAAATTGTTTGTTAATCTCTTTTTGAAATACTTTGTCTATCAATTTATTACCCTTTTTTGTTATAATTATAACATCTTAAAAATAAATTAAGGTTTAATTATATGAAAACAAATAAAATAATTATATTTGTATTATTTATTGTATTTTTTTTAACGATTTCAATTATAACTATATTTTCATTTTTTTGTGAATTGGATAATGGATTTGAAGTTGTTTTATATACTTTTATTCTATCTTTAATAGAAGGGGTAATATTTTATATTTTTGGGAAAAAATTTTTACAAAAAAAAGAGATACAAAAAAAAGAGATAAAAAACGATAATTATTTAGATTCTTTAACCAATTTACCTAATAGAAATAAATTTTTTGAAGATTTAAGTGGTGCTAAAGGTATTATTTTAATAGATTTAGATGATTTTTCTTTATTAAATACTATCTATTCTAAAGATTTTGGTGATCAATTTTTAAAAAAGTTATCTCATAAATTAAAACAGAGTAATTGTATTGATAATCTTTATAGAATGGGTGGGGATGAATTTACTTTTATTTCAAAAACAGAAAAAGATCTTAAATGTGTTGCTGAGTGTTTATTAAATATTATAAATGATTTTTATATTATAAAAGATAATATTATGATTCAAGTTACAGCAACTATAGCAATTACATATTCAAAACCTTTTATAGAAACAGCTGATTTAGCTTTAAAATATGGTAAAAAAAATAAATTAAATTTAGTAATTTATTCTAATAATTTGGATGTTTTTGAAAAAAATAAAGCTTTTTTAGATATTACTATGAGATTAAAAAAAGCATTAAAAACAGATGGGATAGTTCCATTTTTTCAATGTATAAAAGATATAAATGGGAATATTGTAAAATATGAAGCTTTGATGAGGATAAAAGAGGGTGAAAAATATATTTTACCAGCTGTTTTTTTAGATGTTGCTAAAAAAACAAAAATATATCCTGAATTAACTATAAAAATGGTTATGAAAACTTTGGAATATATGAAAGATAAAGATGTTAAATTTAGTTTTAATTTAAATTATGATGATATAATAAATAAGAGAATTTATAATTTTGTATTAGAACAAATAGATAATTTTGATAAAAAAGAGAATATTATTATTGAATTAGTAGAAACAGAAAAAATTGGTAATTTTGTTTATGTAAGAAAATTTATTGATGAAATTCATAAAAGGGGTGCAAAAGTAGCAATAGATGATTTTGGAAGTGGATATAGTAATTTTATCTATTTAGAAAAATTAAATGTAGATATTATAAAAATAGATGGTAAAATAGTTTCAGAAATTTTATCATCAGATAATGCGATGTTTTTAGTAAGAACGATAGTTGAATTTTGTAAAAAGAATAATATAATATCTATAGCAGAATATGTATCTCATAGAGAAATTTTTCAAGCATTAAAAGAGTTGGGAGTAGATGAATATCAAGGTTTTTATTTTTGTAAACCAAAGGAGAAAATTGAATGAAAAAAGAGACTATAGCAATCACTTATGGATATGAAAAAGATAATAATCGTACAATGAATGTACCAATCTATCAAACAACTGCATATGAATATAGCTCAATTGATAGTGCAGCTAGACTTTTTAATTTAGAAGAAGAAGGTAATATTTATACTCGTTTGGCAAATCCAACAACAGAAGTTTTTGAGAAAAGAATAGCAAAATTAGAAGGTGGAGTATCAGCTTTAGCAGTAGCAAGTGGAATGGCATCTATTTTTTATAGTATTGTAAATTTAGTAAAAAAAGGGGATAATATAATAGCTTCTACAAAGCTTTATGGAGGGAGTATAACTTTACTTACTCAAACTTTAAGCTCTTTTGGTATAAAAGTAAAATATTTTGATGTGCATAAAGCAGATGAGCTTGAAAATCTAATAGATGAAAATACAAAAGCTATACTTTTTGAGAGTGTAGCAAATCCAGCTTTAACAGTACCAGATTTTGATACTATTACAGAAATTGCAGATAAAAAGGGAGTTATGACAATTTGTGATAATACAATAGCAACTCCTTATGGATGTCAACCTATTAAATTAGGAGTTGATATAGTGGTTCATAGTGCTAGTAAATATATAGTAGGAAATGGTAGTGCTATAGCAGGAGTAATAATAGAATCTCAAAAAGCAAAAGCAAAGCTTGCTAAGCATGAATATTTTTCAAAACCGGATGAAAGTTATCATGGACTTGTGTATATAAATAAATTTAATTCGCCTTTTATAGCAAGGGCGAGATTAGCACTTTTAAGAGATTTTGGTGCAGTAATATCTCCTTTTAATTCGTGGCTTTTAATACAAGGGCTTGAGACTTTATCACTTAGAATAAAACAACACTCTAAATCTGCTAAAAAAATAGCAAAGTTTTTACAAAAAAAAGGATTTAAGGTAAATTATCCATTTTTAAAAACTAATGAAAATTATGCATATGCAAAAAAATATCTCAAATATGCAGGTGGGATAGTTAGTTTTGAAGTTGAATCTTATGAAGAAGCTAAAAAAATAGTACAAAAACTAAGATTATTTAGCTTGGTTACAAATATAGGTGATTCAAAATCGATAGTAACTCATCCCGCAAGCACAACCCATCAGCAATTAAGCAAAGAGGAGCTTGTAAAAGCTGGAGTACCAGAAGGTCTAATACGACTAAGTATAGGACTTGAAAATACAAAAGATTTAATACAAGATTTAAAGCAAGCGATAAAATAATGGGAATATATGATAAGACTTTAAGAGAACTTTTTCAAGATGTTCCTTATAAGCTTATTAAACTTTTAACAAATCAAAATATTAGTAAAGTTTTGGATTCTCATTTTCCAAAAGTAGAAGAAAGAGAAGCAGATTTAGTAGTAGAGCTTGAAAATGGAGATTTGTTTCATTTGGAGATTCAGTCTGTAAATGATACTTATATGCCAAAAAGGATGCTTTATTATTATTTATTGATAGATAAAGTGTATAAAAAAGAACTAATTCAAATGGTTTTATATGTAGGTGAAAAAAATAATAATATAAAAAATGGATTAAATTTAAAAAATTTGACATATTCTTATCAAGTTGTTAATATACAAGATATAGATTGTAAAGAATTAATAGATAGTGATTCTATAAATGATAATATTATAGCGATTTTATGTAATATAAAAAATCCAGATAGTTTTTTTGAAAAAATAAACCAAAAATTATTGGATTTAAATAATAAAGAAAGAGAAAATTATTTAAGAAAGTTGATAATTTTAGCTAGACTTAGACCAAATATATATGAAACTTTAGAAAGTTTTTATAAGGAGAAAAAAATGCCTTTTATAATAGAACCTAAAAATGATCCATTATATAATAAAGGTTGGAATGAAGCATGGAATGAAGCAGAAGAGAAAAGAAAATTACAAGATGCTTTACTTGTAATAAAAGAATTTAATTTACCAATAGAAATAGTAGCTCAAAAATTTGGATTGGATATAAAAGTTTTATTGGATAATTTAAATCAAAAAAACATGATTTAATAATTTAAGGGATAACATTTGAAAATAGAGACAAAAAAAGCAAAATTTAGACAGCCATTATATTTAGAAAGTGGAAGATTACTTGAGCCATGGGAGATAGTATATGAAACTTATGGTGAACTAAATGTAAAAAAAGATAATGTGATTTTAATTACACATGCTTTAAGTGGAAGTCATCATGCAGCTGGAAAATATAGTCAAGATGATAAAAAACCAGGATGGTGGGATGATTTTATAGGAGATGGAAAGGCGGTTGATACTACTAAATATTTTGTGATTTCAACAAATGTAATAGGGAGTTGTTTTGGTAGTACTTCACCTCTTCATCCAATCCAGCCAGGAAGTACTCAAAGATATGGGCTTAAATTTCCTGTAATTACTATAAAAGATATGGTAAAAGCTCAAAAGATTTTACTTGATAGTTTAGGTATATCACATTTAAGAGCTATTATTGGCGGTAGTATGGGTGGAATGCAAGCACTTAGATTTGCAGTAGAGTATCCTGGATTTGCAGATGATATAATACCTATGGCTACAACTTATCAAACAAGAGCAGGAGTGATTGCTATAAATAAAATAATGAAAGATGCTATTTTAGCTGATCCTGATTTTAAAAATGGTGAATATGATCCAGTTGAGATTACAAAAAATGGTTTAAGAGGACTTGAAATTGCTAGAATGATGGGGTTTTTAGGATATTTATCACCTAATACATTTGATAAAAAATTTGGTAGAGAATATGTAAAAACTGATGGTATGTTTGAACTTTTTGGAAGATTCCAAGTGGAGTCTTATTTAGAGTATAATGGAGCTAATTTTCCTAAATGGTTTGATCCTTTAAGTTATATTTATATATTAAAAGCTATATCTTTATTTGATCTTTCAAGAGGATATATAAATTTATCTGATGCATTGAGTAATATTAAAGATAGATTACATTTAATAAGTTTTAAAGGAGATACTTTATTTTATCCAGAAGAGATGAGAACTATTAAAGAGGAGATGGATAAATTAGGAAAATTTTGTGCATATCATGAAATAGATAGTGATTATGGGCATGATTCATTTTTAGTAGAAGTAGAAAAATTTGAAGATATAGTAAAAGATATATTAAAGGAGAAAAAATGATTAATATAGATAATGACGGGCTATTTGAAATATTTCCTGCTATTCAGACAATATCTGAGGCATTTGAATATCAAAATGAAATGTTAAATAAAATAGTATTAACAGGAAAAATAAATGCTTTAGATATAGCAGAAAATTTATTTAATTTTACAGAACAAACTGCAAAAACATTTACTGAATTACAAGCACAAATAGTTTTAAATTTACTTAGGGAAAATAAAAATGAGCTGTTTTTAAAGGCAAAAACAAAATCTCAAATGACTATAGATACTTTAATGAAAAATATTGAATTTAGAAAAGTAGATATAGAATTATTATCAAAAGATAAGGTGATAGAACAGTTTTTAGAAGGTAGAGCTAATAATAATGAATTAAAAGAAAGATTTCAGAAATTTATAGATACACATACAATATATAGTGAAGTTATGTTATTAGATCTAAATGGACATATAAAATGTAATATAAATAAAAATAATAAAGTAAGATATTCTAAAGACCAGATTTTAAAAGATGTCATAAAAACAGATGATGTATTAGTTGAATTTAAAAAAACAGATCTTTTTATAAAACAAAGACAATCTTTATTTTATGTAAAAAATATTGATAATAAAGCTATTTTAGTAGTATTTTTAAAATTTGAAGATGAAGTAAAGACTATTTTTGAAAACTTAATTACAGAAAATGAAGTTATTGTTATAGCAGATAAATTTAATAATATTTTAGCTTCTAGTGAAAAAGGGTTGGATAAATCTTTTTTAAAAGGTGTAAAAAAAGTAGATGATTTTGTTATTAGTAATAATATGTTTCATGTAAAAACAAAAAGTAAATTTGAGACATTTGAGTGGTTTTGTGTTGTTTCTTGTAAAAGAAGAAAAGATATAAATGTTGTTGCAGAGTTTAGTGATAATAATGTAAACAACCAACAATTAACTCAAATTAGTTTAAATAATCAAGATTTACAAAAATTAGCTGATGATGGATATTCTATTTTAGAAGATTTATCAGATGTAATTATTAATGGAGAGCTTATTGCTGCAAAAAGCAAACAATATATTTTAATTCCTATTTTAGATAATTTAAGAGAAGTTAGTTTTAAAATAGTAAAGTTAATAGAACTTTCTATTTCTAGTTTACAAAAAATTATTGATGAATCATTAAGTAATGATACAAGCTTATTATCTCATTTTATTTCTGATAATATTGTAAGAAATCTATATGAAAGATGTGGAGATATTAAATGGCTTAGTGTTTATTTAAGTGATTATATTAAAAGTGATGAGTTATCTGATAAATTACAATATATAAATAACTTATATCCAAGTTATACAGATATTTTTGTTTTTGATAAAGAAGGAAAAATTATAGCTATTTCTAATTCTAAACATTTAGTTGGTGAACAAATAGAATTTAATCCAGCAGGTGTATCAAAAGATTTAAAATGTTTTTCTTCTGATTTTAAAGAAACAAAATTTTATAATGGATTGACATATTTGTTTTTTGGAAATATAGTAAAAGATGGAGAGATTATAGGAGGAATTGGAGCTGTTTTTGATTCTAATAAAGAGTTTGGAGATATGTTACAAACTACATTATCATATAAAAATGGAATAGCTCTTGTTGTAGATAAACAAAGAAAAATACTATTTTCTACTGATGAGGATATTAAAGGAGAATTTAATATTTGTGAATTAGAAGATGGATATATTGATGATGTAGTATTTAATAATAAAAAATATAAAATAGCTATTTCTCAAGCTAAAAGTTATAGAGAATACAAAAATGATAATTTATATTCTGTAGTGTTATTGGAGAAATAAGATGAAAGATTATGAAAAAAAATTACAACAAGCAAAAGAATTGTTAGATCAATTAAATGATCCAGAAATTACTTTATATGAAGGGATGGAGATATATAAAAAAGGTATAAAAATTTTAGAAGAAGCCACTAAAATATTAGAATCAGCAAAACTTGAATATGAAGAGATTAGAAAGTGAAGGTAGCAGTTATACAAACTTCATCTCTTCCTTACGAAAAGGCTAAAATAAATTATTACTTATCTATTTTAAGAAGTAAGAAAGTTAAATTAGTTGTAATAGGAGAATATGTTTTAAATCTTTTTTTTAAAGAATTAGAAAATACTCCTCTTAATTTTATAAAGCAACAATCAAGCCATCAGATTGAACTTTTTAAAAAGTTAGCGAATAGATATAATATGACAATAATTGCTCCTATTGTTATAGTTAAAAAAGATAAATTATATAAAACATTTGTAAAATTTTCTCAAAAAAGTACAAGGTTTTATTACCAGCAAATATTTATGCCATATTCTCATTGGAATGAAAAATCTTTTTTTACTTCAAAAAAAAACAAACCTTTAATTTTTAAAATTGATAAATTTAAAATATCTATATTACCTGGATTTGAAGCCCATTTTGATGAATTTTGGAAATATTTTAGAGAAAAAAATGTAGATTTAGTAGTAGTTCCAAGTGTAGGAACTTTTAATTCACAACAAAGATGGAGAAATATGCTTACAACTTTTGCTTTTTTAAATAATTGTTATGTGTTAAGAGCTAATAGAGTGGGTAGTTATGAGGATTGGAAATTTTATGGTGATAGCTTTTTAGCTAATCCAGATGGAGAAATTATAGATTTTTTAGGTAATAAAGAAGAATTATTGATTGCAAAGTTGGATAAAAAAGAGATACAAATAGCAAAAAAAGAATGGGGATTTGTCTCTTTAAGAAAAGGCTTTGAGGAGTTAAAATGAGTAGGATAAAAGCTAGTGAAGATTTAAAAAAACTAACATTATTATATGTTGAAGATGAAGATAGTATTAGAGATACTTTTCAAATGATGATAGGTAGATATTTTAAAAAAATATTTGTAGCAAACAATGGAGATGAGGGGTTAAAAATATTTAAAAATAATCAAATAGATATTATTATTAGTGATATAAAAATGCCTATTATGACTGGATTAGAGATGGCAAAGGAGATAAAAAAGATAGATTATGAAGTTCCTATTATTTTTACTACAGCTTTTGGTGATAATGAATATTTAAGAGAGGCGATAGAAATAGGTATTGATGGTTATATTGTAAAACCTATAGATAGGAATAAAGTTATTGAAAGATTAAATATTATTGCAAAATCTATAATAGCAAAAAAAGAGATTGAGCAATATATTCAGTTAATAGAGATACTATTTGATTATCAAAAAAATGGAGTATTATTATTAGATAAAGAGTTTAATATTAAAATTTATAATAAAACTTTATCAGAAATGTTAAAACAAGCTAATATTAAAGAGCCAAAGACTATTGAAGATATGGTTTCTTTTTGTACTGATGAAAATGGGATTAAAATAACAAGAGAGTATATGTTGAATTTTTTAAATGGTAAATTTATATGTAAAAGCTCTAAAACAGATAAGTTTTTTGAAGTAAATATAGATAGTATAGATAATTATATTTTAGTAAATATTAATGATATTACTGAGTATAAACTAAAAGCAGAAGAGATGCAAGAAGATGCTATGATTGATTCTTTAACAGGGGTATATAATAGAAAAAAATTAGAAGTTTTAAAATCAAAACTATTAAATAAAGAAGTTTGTTTAATATTATTTGATATAGATAATTTTAAACAAATAAATGATACTTATGGACACTTAAAAGGGGATGAAGTTTTAAAAATTTTAGCTAAAAATATAAAAAATTCTTTAAGAAGTATGGATATTATAATAAGGTGGGGAGGGGAAGAGTTTTTAGTATTTTTAGATGGTGTAAAAAATATAGATATAGCTAAACAATTAGCAGAAAAATTAAGATTTGTTGTAAATGATATAGATATAGATGATATTGGAAAATTTAGTTGTAGTTTTGGTGTTTCTTGTGGATTGATTCAAAATAAAGAGAATATTGAAGAGATATTAGAAAAAGCAGATGAAGCTTTATATAAAGCTAAAAGAAATGGAAAAAATAGAGTAGAAATTATTTAAACTATTTGTTTACTAATTTCTAATAAATTTGTAATTATATTTTTCTTCATCGCTTCATTAAGAATGTTTTGTAATAGGTTAAATACAGTTTGAGCTTCTTCTTCTAGTTTTTTTAATTTTTCGTAGTACCAATTTTGATTTTCTTTTGTTACACCTTCAGTTTCTATTTTATCAAAAACTTCTTTACCTATAAGATGAATGTTTTTATGATGTATGATAATATCATTATATTCTTTAATGTCTGATAGTAGTTTTTTAATATCTGGATGATGTAGCCATTGTCCTAATCTACAATTTGTATGATCTGAATTTTTTAAGGCTTCATTTACTTGTTCTCTTGCTACACTAGAATAGATACCTGCTTTATATGTAATGTGATGAATTTTAAATACTAAAAATACTACTACTAATGTGTTTTTATCAGAAATATATGTAACTTCTTTTAAATTAGAGTTTAATCCACTTAATAATTCTTCAAATTTATCTAAAGTTTCTTGAGATTTATATCCTATTTGTACTACTTCATTTGTATTTTCACTAACACCAGTGAATTGTTGTTGTAGTGTTTGAATAGTTAAAGATATTTCATTAGTAGCTTTTTGAGTTTTTTCAGCTAAAGCTCTTACATTGTCTGCTACTACAGCAAAACCTCTTCCTGCTTCACCTGCACGAGCTGCTTCTATAGCTGCATTTAAAGCTAATAAATTTGTTTGATCTGCAATATCTTTGATAAGTTCTACTATATTTGATATAGCATTTATATTTTCAGACATTTGTGTAATTTCATTTGATGTTTCTATTAGTTTTTGTGATAATAGTTCAAAATCACTTTTTGTTTCTTGCATTACATTAAAAGTATCATTTGATTTTTTTGCACTATCTTTCACTTTGAGAGCGATATTTTTAAAAGCAATATCTATATTTTTAATATCATTTCCTACTTTTTCAAAGTTAGCAGTAACTCCTCCATCAATTTCTGCAAATTTTTTAGATAACTGTCCTATAAGTTCTACTTTTTTAGATACTTTTAAACTTTTTACAGCTTCTTGTGCTTCTAAAGCCACATTTTTAAATTCTCCATGTAGTCCTTGTTCTAAAAGATATCTATATGTATGTCCATGAGTAATCGCTTTTATAGTGTTTTCATTTTCTCTTAGAAGGTCTTCAATTTGATCTAACATTTCATTTATATTCCATGCTATTTGCTTATCTAATGTGTCATCACCATCTATAATAATTCTATGATATATTTCACCTTCATAAGCTTTTTTAACTACATAATTTATTTTATTTAAAACCTCATTATCAGTAGTTTGATTTTTTGATATAAAAAAACCACTTATGAAAATAGCTACAATAGAAAATATAGAGAGTAAATATTGACTGATCAATATACTATAAATAGTAATAACAAAAAATAAAATTGATGATATTATGAATTGTTTATTTTTAAATCTTTCCATTTTTTAACCTTTTTGTAAATTGAATATTAGTTCTGTATATTTTTCTACTAAATTTTCATCTGTAGCATTTAAAGTCTCTTTTAAAAGTGTATAACTAGCATCCATTCCTCCACTTTTTTCTGCATCTAATAGAGCTTTATAGATAGGACTTATAGCTTCAATAGCTTTTCTAGAAGGTTTTTTTCTAAATGAAGTATATCCTATTATATTGTCTTGTAGATCTAAATCAGCAGTGATATATGCTAATACCCAATAGTATCCACCATCTTTTCTTAAATTTTTTACAAAACCAAAAAATTCTTGTTTTGAAGAGATTAAATCCCATGCTAATTTAAAAGCAATTTTAGGCATATCTGGATGACGGATTATATTATGGTTTGCTCCTATAAGTTCTTTTCTACTCCATCCAGCCATATCTACAAATATTCTATTTACATAAGTGATAAAACCTTTTGTATCTGTTTTGGATACTATAAAGTCATTTTCTTCCATAACTTTTTCTTCATTTTTTAGTGTTTTTGGTGCATCTAATTTAGATAACCTTTTACCACTTTTTAATTTTTCTTCAATAGTCATTATAAATCCTTGATTATGAATAATTATTCATAAAAATATGATTATTTATTTTAAATGAATTATACAAAAAAGTTAAAAAAATGTAATTAGATTGTTATATTAATTTTTTATTTTGGCACATAAAAGGCACTTATTTTTTGAACCATTTAATAAAGCTGTGATATAATTTAAAAAAAGGAGTCAAAAAATGAAAAAAAGAAATATAGTTAAAATTATGTTATTTGGATCTATAGTATTATCATATGTAGGATGTGGTAGTAGTAATTCATCAGATGATAATAATGTAAATGGAATAGTAACAGATGGGCCTATTTATAAAGCAAAAGTTTGTGTTGATTATAACTTTAATGAACAATGTGATGCAGATGAACCTAGTGTAGAGACAGACATAAATGGTAGATATAGTTTAAAAAATATAGATTTGACAAAAAAAGCACCTTTAATTGTTGAGCCTCAGGCTAGTACTATAGATACTGTAACAGGTGAAAAATTTACAAAAAAATTATCTGCGCCTCTTGAGGGTGATGTTGTAAATGTTAACCCTATTACGACTTTAGTAGGTGCAAAAATGTATATATTAAAACAAGAAAATAATTTAACTGATGATACTTTAAAACAGGTAAAAAATGAAGTAGCTACATTTATAGGGACTAATTCAGATAATTTAGTAAAAATAGATGTATTAAAAGATCCTACATTATATGCAAAATCTGTAGCATTATCAAGTGTATTAGCTGATAATTTTGATGAGGTAAAAATTGATTTATCTAAGTTAGATGAAGGAATTGATGCTATTACAGACCAATCTGTAAAAGATGTTATTCAGTCTTTAAATGAGATAGAGATAAATACAACGGATATTCATACTATTCAAAAAGTTATAGAAACATCAATTATAGATGGGGATATAGATATTTTATCAAATCAAGATGAATGGGAAGATATAACTTTGAAAAATACTATTTTAGATAAAGTATTTTTTAAATCAGATGAAGATGGATTGAATATAACATTTAATAGTGATAATAGTTTTATAGATTTTAGAAATGAGAATGGAAATATATTAGAAAATACTGGTACTTGGGCTATCGAAGATGGAGTTATAAAATTAACTTATGAAAATGGAGATATTGTAAATATAAATGATATCAATATTGTAAACCCATATATATATGAAATACAATTATCAACACCACAAGGTAATTTTTTAGAGAAAGTTTTAGCTTTACCAAAAGATACGAATTTATCTACCCTAGCAGGAATCACCCCTTTTGTAGTAACTGATGTAAGTGAGAAAAATGTAACTATTTCAAATACTGAAAATTATGAATTTTATTCAGACTTTACATTTAAAAAGAGCATAAATGGAATAGAAAGTAATGGAACATGGAGTGTAGAAGGGGGAGTTTTAGATCTAAATGATAGTAATACTCTTGTTGAAATAGTTAGATTTGATGAAGATTTATTTATATTAGAAACTGAAAATGGAATTAAAAAAGGGTATATTGTAAGTGATTATAAAGTGAATGATTTAAATAAAGAATCAACATCTGATATAGATGATAATGTTAAGGAATTTTTAAATTCTCTAGATTTTACTCCTATGGATATAGATAATTCATTTGTTGCTAGTCATAAATTTATAGATACTAAATTTGGTTATAGTATCTATTTAACTTCAGATAATAGATGTTATTTTTTTGGAAAGAATGGATTTTATAAAGTAGATAATAATGTTTTAATAATATATAGTACAAATGGTGAAATTGAAGTTATAGTTGCTTTTCATAACTTATCAGATGATAGTGTTGAATATAGTGTTAAATTTTTCAAAAATGAAGATGATGATGAAATGTTAAACTCATCTTTCAAAATAGATTCTTTTGATGAAGATAATTTTACAATATATCCAAGCTATGAAATTAATGGTACTAAAGTAGAAATACAAGATGGATATGTTGCATTCAATTTCAATGGATTTGGAAATATTCAATTTAATATTAAAGATAATTATGGTAATGGAGTTCAATGTACTACAAATTATATTAGCTGGGAAGATTTTAATAATGCATTTAATAATAATGAACTTGTATTAAGTGGAAATGATATATCTTGTATATATGAAGTGAATCATCAAGGAAGTGTAACTACACAAACAGAAACTATTAAATTTATAAATAATCAAGATTATACTTATCAAGTACATATGATAGATGGGTATTTTAGTAGTGATGATTATAATATAACAGCTATAGATGCTTCTATTATAGGTATAGATGGTGATTCAGAGCTTATTTTAGTGGATAATTTAGTTGCAGGAAAAATAAGTTTTGAAGATAGTGAAGGGAATAAATTAGATATTCCTAGTGAAACAAAAATAAGAATAACTCCACAAGATTATCAAGTAGATGGAGATTGGAGAGGTGTAAATTGTATAGTTTCAAGTGATGGATCATTTGGTGAAAGATGTTATATTGATAATGATGTAAATATAACAAATATGCTAGATGCATTAGAAAGTAATACTTCTCAAATTGTAGTATATAATGATGAAAATAATAATATTCATTGGGATTCAGATGAAGCTAAATATTATTATAATGAAAAGAAAATAGATAGTTTACAAAGTATCGATATTACAATAAATCAATAAGGGGCTTTTGTCTCTTTTTTTATATATAAATTGTGAGATTTTTTTATGGAAAGTTTAATATGGTACCGATGGAGGGATTTGAACCCTCACGGCAAAGCCAACGGATTTTGAGTCCGTCGTGTCTACCAATTCCACCACATCGGCATACCATCTCGCGATGAGATGGAATTAGAATATAAATTATTTATTTACAGCATCTTTGAACTGTTTACCAACTTTGAATTTTACACTTTTGCTAGCTGGAACATCAACTACTTTATCAGTTCCTGGAATTTTTGCTTTTCTACCAGCTCTTTTTGTAAGTTCAAAACTTCCAAAACCAATAAAGCTAACTTTATCACCTTTTGCTACAGCTTCTGTAATAGTTGCAATAGTTTCTTTAATTACAGCATCTACATCATTTTTACTAAGACCCGTTTTTTTAGCTACTTCAGCTAATAATTCTGCTTTTTTCATTATATCTCCTTATTTATGGTTATTTCTGATATTTTATCTTTTTTTTTCAATAAAAACAATAGTTTTTCTTAAAAATGTCGATTATTTTTTAAAATTGTAATAATGGAATAAAAATTGCTTGTTATAAACAAAGCAGCAAAAGGATTTGATATGAGGATTACAACAAATACATTATATTCAAAATTTGTATATGATCAACAAACTACATTATCTGATTTAAATGAAGTAACAAATCAACTCTCAAGTGGAATGAAAATAGATAAAATGTATGATGATCCTACTGTATTTACTAATACTTTAAGATTGGATAATGAAAGTAATTCCTTAAATCAAGTATTAAAAACATCACAAACTGCTCAAACTTTTGCTGATAATACAGATACTACATTAAATGATATGACTCAAACTTTAGATACTTTTAAAACAAAACTATTACAAGCAGCTAATGACGAAAATAATGAAACATCATATGCTGCATTAGCTGATGAATTACAAGGATTAAGAGATCATTTACAAAATTTAGCAAATACATCAATAGATGGAAAATTTATTTTTTCAGGAACAGCTTTTAATACAAAACCAATAAGTGATGATGGTGATTATCATGGAAATGATAAAAAAATTAAAGCAAAATTAGGTAGTGGGGTGGAAACATCTTATAATATTGATGGGGCTAGTTTATTTCAAGGAATAGATAGAGATTACTCTAAACATATATCTACAAATGTTAAACATTTTGATGCATTAAAAGAGCATCCAGAATTTGTAGTTCTTAAAGATGGTAAATATTATCTTGATAAAGATATAACAGCACATGGACAAAAATCAGCTACAGATGATTTACCAGCTCAAGTATCGTTATCTACAGATAGTCAAATTAGAATGCTTACAGGAGTAAGTGATAAATATGATGAAACAACAGATACTTATAGTGATGGGATTAGTTATTTTTATTTAAATGGTAGAAAACCTAATGGAGAGACTTTTAGTGAAAAAATTACTCTTAGTAATAGTGCTACTATAGATGATTTAATAGAAAGAATTGGAGAGAGTTTTGGTAATACTCCTACAAATAAAGCTGTAGATGTAACTATGAATCAATTTGGTCAATTTGAAATAAAAGATACTACAACTGGTAAAATGGTTACAGACTTTAATATGGTAGCAAGTGATGCTGATAGAACTGGTATAGATGAGTTGGTACAAAATGGTGATTATGTAATGAGCTTTATAAAAAGTGATTTCCCTGCTTTAAGAGATATATCTAAACCCAGTGCACAAAATCAAAATTTTGATAATAGAGTATTCACATTAAATAGTGAATTTAGAAGAATTGATGATTCAGAATTTGCTTTACCTAAAGATAAAGTTTTTAATGTGATAGGGGATAATACGACAGATAATTTAGATCATCTTACTTTTACAGGAAAAGATACTAATGGAAATGATGTTAATGTATCTTTAAATGTAGATTCTAATACAACAATGCAGGATGTATTGGATACAATTAAGGATAATTTTGGTGATGTAAAAGTAAGCTTGGAAAATGGACAAATAGTTATATATGATAATACTTTAGAAGATAAAACAGATGAATCAAAGTTATCATTTTCAATTGATGCTCAAGATGATAATGGTAATTCTCTATCTTTATTTAGAAGAATGGATGGAATTACATATGATAAAACAGAATTTAATATAAATGGAAGATTATTAACTTCTAATATACCACAAGTAGATAAAACTACTCAAACATATGCTACAGAAGATACAAGAATGATTGATGTAAGTGGAGTAGATGATATAGATGGTAAAACTTTTGTTCTTTCATATACTGATAAAGATGGTAATAGAAAAACAGCTACAATCACATTAAGAGATACACCAGATGCAAATGGGCATCTTTCGACTTTTAGTGTAGATGGAAATACATATGATATTTATGATGATAAAGGGAATAAAACTCCTATTCATGATATTACTACAATTACACAAGAATTAGATCCAACAACATGTGAATTTTGTACAAAAACAGAGGTTACAAAAGGGATAACTTATAAACAATTTGATGATGTAATAGGTATGTTAATAAGTAATAATTTACCAACTGGAGATAGTGTTGAAGAATATAATCAAGCCAAAGAAAACTCAAAAGAGTTTGTTGATGTTGGATTAAAAGATGGTAAATTATTTATAAATGATAAAAAAAATGCTACTACAAATATGAGATTTGAGATTCATGATTCTGGTACAGATAATTATGATGGAAAAAATCCAGCATTTACATTTAATGCAAATAATGCAATTACTATAGATGAACCAAAAGTTGATATATTTCATCAATTAGATCAAATCATTCAAAGTGTAAGAGAGGGAAGAAGTAGAATGGATGGTGATGAAGCGAATCCTAGAGATTTAGGTATTCAAGCTGGAATAGAATTGATTGATCATTTACAAGATCATGTGATTAAAAAACATACAGAAATAGGAGCTATTTCAAAATCATTGCAAAATACTCAAGATAGAACTAATATGCTTATTGTACATACTGAAACATTAAAAAGTGATGTTATTGATGTAGATATGGCACAAGCTAGTTTAGAGCTTCAAAAGCTTACATTAAATTATCAAGCAATGCTTTCAACTATTTCGAAAGTAAATGGATTATCTTTAGTGAATTATATGTAATAAATTGATATAATTTTATAAAAAAAAAGGATATGTCATTAAAAAGTTTTTTTATTTATTGGGATTTGTTTTTTTTGTGTTTTTATTTATAGCTACAATAGTACCTAATCCAGAGTTTGTAGGGAAGTATGGAGAGTTTTTGGGGAAAAGTAATTTTATATTATTTGGATATATAGGGTATCTTATCCCTTTTTATCTAATTGCTTTAGAATATGCTTTTTATAAAGATTTAGATAAAAATGTGTTTGAGAGATTATTTGCTTTATTTATAGGAATAATAAATATTTTAATTATTCAATCTATAATATTTAAAATAGGAGTTTTTGGGAATTTATTTGTTGATTCTTTAAAACCTTTAATAGGGATAATAGGATTGGTTTTATTAGTTTTAAGTGTGTTTATTTTAATAGGTTTTATTTTAAATATCAAAATAAAATCTATTAAAAAAAGTGAATCTTCTGTTTTAGATAAACAAAATAATTCTTTAGAAAATAAAAATGATTTTAACCCAATTAATCCAGAAGAGTATATAAAAGAACAGTTACAAGAACTTCATGAAATAGAAGAGCATAATGATACTTTTATCGAAGAAGATGAAAGTAATGAAGAAACAATTGTTATTAAAGAAAATAGAGATGTAAAGACTACACAAAAAGAGGAAAAAGTAGAGGAAAAGACCGGAAATCAAACTTTAGAAACAATAAAGTCAGAAGAAGTAAAATCAGAAGAAGTAAAAATAGATAATAAAGAAACATCTATCCAAAAAGAAGAGAAAGAAAATCATAAAGCTTTAATAGTAAATGAACTTGATGAAAATAAAGAACTTTTAAGCTCTATAGAAAAAGGAAAACTTCAAAAACCAAAAGATTTTAAATTACCTTCTTTAGATTTTTTAGCAAAGCCTAAAGTTACAACAAAACAAATTAATGAAGAAGAAATTGATAAAAAAGTTCAATTGTTGCTTAATAAACTAAAAAATTTTAAAATAGAAGGTGATGTAGTTAGAACTTATACAGGTCCGGTAGTTACCACATTCGAATTTAAACCTCTTGCACATATTAAAGTAAGCAAAATTTTAAATCTTGCAGATGATTTGGCTATGGCTTTAAAAGCTTCAACTATTCGTATTCAAGCACCAGTTCCAGGTAAAGATGTAGTAGGAATAGAGATACCAAATAGTGAAATTGAAACAATCTATCTTAGAGAAATACTTGAGAGTGATATTTTTAAAAATGCAAAATCTCCACTTGTTATTGCGTTAGGAAAAGATATAGTAGGTAAACCATTTGTTACAGATTTAGCTAAACTTCCTCATTTACTTATAGCAGGAACTACTGGAAGTGGTAAAAGTGTAGGTATAAATGATATGATATTATCACTTTTATATAGAAATTCACCAGATGATTTAAAACTTATGATGATAGATCCTAAAATGCTGGAGTTTTCTATATATAATGATATTCCTCATCTTTTAACACCTGTAATTACAGAACCTAAAAAAGCAATAGTAGGGCTTGATAATATGGTAAAAGAGATGGATAGAAGATATAAACTTATGAGTGATGCAAGAGTAAAAAATATTGAAAATTATAATACTAAATTTCCAGAAAATAAGTTGCCTTATATTGTAATAATTATTGATGAATTAGCTGATTTAATGATGACAGGTGGTAAAGATGTGGAATTTTCAATAGCAAGACTTGCTCAAAAAGCAAGAGCTAGTGGAATTCATTTAATAGTAGCTACTCAAAGACCTAGTGTAGATGTAGTTACAGGGCTTATTAAAGCTAATTTTCCAAGTAGAATATCTTTTAAAGTAGGTCAAAAAATTGATTCTAAAGTTATTTTAGACCAACCAGGAGCAGAGAGTTTACTAGGAAGAGGGGATATGCTTTTTACTCCAGGAAGTGGAGCATTAGTAAGACTTCATGCACCATTTACTACTGAAGAAGAGATTGAAAAGATTGTAGAATTTTTAAAATCTCAAAGAACTGCCGATTATGATGAAAACTTTTTGAGTGAGTCTATTGATGGTGAAAATAGTATAGAAATAGAAGATAAAGACGAACTTTTTGAAGAAGCAAAACAAATTATATTAAAAGAAGGAAAAACTTCTATAAGTTATCTTCAAAGAAGACTTCAAATTGGGTATAATAGAGCAGCAAATATTATAGAACAACTTGAGGCAAGTGGATTTTTATCAGAACCAAATGCAAGAGGTCAAAGAGAAATTTTAGTATAAAAGGACAAGTAATGAAAAAAACTTTAGCAATAGGGATTTTAAGTTCTATTATTTTAATAGGATGTGGAGAGTCTCCTCAAAATTTAGCACCAAAGTCTGTAGCAGATATGATGAAAGAAAAGCAAGTTGTAGGGTGGGAGAATTATAAAGATGATGATGATAAAGATAAAGTTCCAAACTATTTAGATAAATGTCCAAAAACACCGTTAAATGCACCAGTAGATAAAAAAGGGTGTCCTTTAGATACCGATAAAGATGGAGTTTTTGATTATTTAGATGAATGTCCAAATACACTAAAAGGTGTAAAAGTAGGTAAGAATGGATGTGCATTAGATAGTGATAATGATGGTGTAGCAGATGATAGAGATAAATGTCCACATACACCAAAAGGTATAGAGGTAGATATATATGGTTGTGGAATAGATAGAGACAGGGATGGGGTTATTGATGTAAATGATAGATGTTCAAATACTCCTATTGGTGCTATAGTTGATAATAAAGGTTGTAGCTTAGATGATGATAAAGATGGTGTAGCAAATGGGATAGATAGATGTCCAAATACACCGGCTGGAGCTGAAGTAGATAAAAAAGGATGTGCATTAGATAGTGATAAAGATGGCGTAATAAACTTAATGGATAAATGTCCAAATACACCAGTAGGTATTGTTGTAGGAGTAGATGGATGTCCTTTAGATACAGATAAAGATGGGGTTATTGATATAAAAGATAGATGCCCTGATACTCCAAAGAATGTAAAAGTAAATTTCCAAGGTTGTCCAGTATTGGCTGAATATAGATTTAATTTTCCATTTAATAGTTATAAAATAGATAAAAAATATTATAAAGAGATTAAAAAATTAGCTGATGTATTAAAAAATAATAAATCAATTCAAATAGAAATTCAGGGATATACAGATAATATTGGTAGCTATGTGTATAATAAGGAATTATCATTAAAAAGAGCAAATGCTTTAAGAACGATTTTAATTAATAAATTTAAAATTAATCCAAATAGAATCTCTATTATAGGCTATGGAAGTGATTATCCTGTAGCAAGTAACTCTACAAAAGAAGGAAGAGCTAAAAATAGAAGAATTGTAGTAATAGATAAAACAAGTTTTATTAAGTTAGACAAATAACATATTGTTTGTCTTGCTTTTTTCTTTTTTTTTGCTATAATTAACGACAAAATATAAAAAGGTCGTTAATGGAAGTATTAAATACAAAAGAAAACATATTTCTTATATCTAAATTAGCAACTTTAGTTCAAGAAAATCCAGATAATGATAGTTATTTCTTAGAATCACTTTATAAAGATGAAGTTAATAATTTATTAAATAAACTTGTAATTACAGGTAATTTAAAAACTCATTGGATTGATTGGGCTAAGTTTGATAAAATGATAGAAATAGGGATAAATAAACATATTAAACAAGTATTACTTGAAAAATTTAAACCAAATAGTGGTATTGTAAAAATAGCAAGACTAAAAAATAGTTATTCTCCAAAATTTTTTGAACTTTTAGCTACACTTCCATTTGAGATAACACCTGAAGAATTAAAAAGAGAATTAAATATTATAGATAAATATGAAAGATATTATGATTTTAAAAAGAAAGTTATTTTACCATCTCTTAAAGATTTAGAAAATATAGATATAAGCATTAGTTTAGTTGAGATAAAAGAGGGTAAAAAAGTAGTAAAACTTCTTTTTAAGAAAGGAGAAATTATGAGTTTAGATGAAATGAAAATGGGTGAAGTAGGGATTATTAAAAAAATCACTGCAACTGAGCCTTTTAAAAGTAGATTGTTTT